>Ga0207426_1000515_pt1 | contig 56378 bp, 50 predicted proteins | sample AraplaMF_Cvi_mMS_FD_184265 | JGI IMG/M metagenome (GOLD analysis project Ga0207426, IMG submission 184265) | Arabidopsis root microbial communities from the University of North Carolina, USA - plate scrape MF_Cvi_mMS (SPAdes) (version 2) | ecosystem: Host-associated > Plants > Roots > Endosphere...
GACTGGGTTGATAGGCCAGATATGGAAGCCCGGTAACGGGTGGAGTTGACTGGTACTAATAGGCCGAGGGCTTGTCCTCAGTTGCTCGCGTCCACTGTGTAGGTTCTGAAGTAACGACCTGTGTCATTGCCGGGTTGGTCAACTTCATAGTGTTTCGGTGGTCATTGCGTTAGGGAAACGCCCGGTTACATTCCGAACCCGGAAGCTAAGCCTTTCAGCGCCGATGGTACTGCAGGGGGGACCCTGTGGGAGAGTAGGACGCCGCCGAACAATCTTTGTGGGGAGCCCCGCACCGTATGGTGCGGGGCTTTTCCGCGTTCCGGGTCCGTTCGCCCCTTTCCAAGCCGGCGTCTCGTTCCACTCCCCGAGGTGTACGGCTTCCCCATGTGCGGAAGCGGTCAAGCCCTCAGCGCCGCGGCCGGTGAGCGGTGCCCGGCCCATTCGTGCCGTGCGTCTGCCTTTAAAGAGCATGCTCAGGGCGCCGGGGGACGGGTAAGCTGCCCACTCGTGACCCGGGTTCACCAGCTCTCCGGCGCGGCCGGTTCCACCACGTTGGACGCGACGTACGCGGCGTACTACGCGTCGATCGCGCAGGCCGACGAGAGCCGCGACGGCACCGTCCGCCACCGGCTCCGACCCGAAGTCGGCGACGGCACCATCGAGGTGACGTCGTTGCGGAGCGGGTTCCACATCGTCCGTTACGACGTCGCTTTCGCCGGAGGGCACCAGGTCGGGTACACCTTCCCGGGCGACCACTTCGAGCTGGAGCACTGCGTCGACGGGCGCATGCACATCAGGGACGCCAACGCCGGCGCCGGCGACCTGCGGGCCCGCTCGGTGTCGCTGAGTCCCCGGCACGCCACCGAAGGCGTCGTCGCACACAGCGACGGTGAGCGGTACCGAGCGGTGTCGATCACCGGGTCCTGGAACGGGCTGGACTCCTACCTCGGCGGCCTCGGCGCGGGCGCCCTGCCGGTCATCGGACCGGAGAAGGTCGCGCGCGAGCGGTATCTGGGCCGGTCCGCCGCGTTGCGCCCGGTGGCCGGTCCGCTGGAGGAGATCTTCCTGCACCGTCGCTCGTCCCCGGGACGCCTGCTGTTCATGGAGTCGCGGCTCGTGGCGGCGCTGGCCGCGCTGATCGACGGCCTCACGGCCACCACGCCGCCCGCAGACGTCCGGCATCGTGCCCTGGACGACCACGAGGTGGCCGCGTTGCGCCGCGTCCCCGAGCTGCTCTGGCGGGAACGCCATGCACCGCCGACGCTGGCCGATCTGGCCCGTGCGTCGTCGATGTCCGTCCGCCGTCTCGCCACCGGGTTCCGCGCGTTGTACGGGACGTCGGTGATGGAGTACCACCGACGTCGCTGCCTCGACCGGGCCGCGGCCCTGCTTGTGGAGACCGACTGGCCGGTGGCCAGGATCGGGCACGAGGTCGGCTACGGCTCGCCCAGCAATTTCGGCTATGCCTTCCGGCGCGACCGGGGCACTACCCCGGCCCGGTTCAGGAGGGCGCACTCCTGAACCCTGTCGGGGGAAGCACCGCGCTCCACATTCCCGGGCCCGTCGCTCCATACTGCGCCGAGGCCCCGGCTCCGACGATGTGACAAGTAGCGGTCGCACCGCCGTCACGTCGTCGTCAGGAAGGCGCTCGATGCCCCCGTCCGCCCTCGTGGGCCGGCAACGTCGAAGGCCGGTCCTTCCGCATGCCTCTGCTGCCCGCCGTGTCCGCGGGGCGCGGCTCGTGTGCCGGCCAGTCATCGCGGACCGATTCCTCCCTCGCGGAGAGGCAGCGACGTCCCGGCCGGATCCGGTCGGGGACAGCGAAGGCCCCGGCATGGCCACGTCGACGGCTGCGACACGACAAAGGGGGAGCCTGACCTTGCGTTCCAGGTGTCCCTCACTGCAGGCACCCTCGGATGGAGACCGATGACCGTCAGCATCGATACCGCGCCCCCTCGAACCGGAACGGGGCGACTGGTCCTCGTCCTTGGCGGACTCTCGGCGGTTTCGCCGTTCGCGATCGACATGTACGCGCCCGGCTTCCCTGAGATCGTCACCTCGTTCGGAACCTCGAAGACGGCCGTCCAACTCTCCCTGACCGCCTGCCTCGTCGGGCTCGCCGTTGGCCAGGTCGTGCTCGGCCCGGTCAGCGACGCGACGGGGCGACGACGCCTGCTCCTGGCGGGTTCCGGCATGTTCACCGTGTTGTCCCTGGTCTGCGCGCTCGCCCCGTCCATCGCCGTGTTCGACGTGGCTCGGCTGTTGCAAGGGGTCGCCGGGAGCGCGGGGATCGTCATCGGACGGGCTGTCATCAGCGACCGGTTCACCGGCACCCACGCAGCCCGCCAACTCACCACGCTGAGCGTGATCGGGTCGACCGCGCCGGTCCTGGCACCGGTGGTCGGAGGCCTCATTCTCGGCGTCGGCTCGTGGCGTCTGGTGTTCGTGGCGCTGGCCGTGACCGGGCTGTTGCTGCTGGCCGCGATCTGGGCGTGGGTTCCCGAATCGCTGCCTGTCGAACGGCGCCGGACCGGCGGACTGCGGGCCGTGTTCGCCGCGATGGGCGGATTGCTGCGGCGTCGCGAACTGGTCGGCTACCTCCTCGTCATGGGGTGCGGACTGGCCGCCCTGTTCGCCTACATCACCGGCTCGCCCTTCGTCTTCGAAGGGATCTACGGCTTGTCGCCCACGGCGTACAGCCTCGTCTTCGCCACGAATGCCGTCGGCACCGTGGTGGCCGGGACGATATTCGGACGGCTGGCGGGGCGGGTGCGTCTCAACTCTCTGCTCGCCCTCGGCGTGGCCATCACCGTGGTCTCCCTGGTCCTGCTGGTGACCCTGCTCGCCGTCGGCATCAGCACGTATCCGACCACATGGGCCTGTCTGTTCGGCCTGACGTTCGGCTTCGGCTTGTTGCTGCCCGCTTCGACCACCATCATCCTCGCGGTCGGCAGCGATGCCCCCGGAGCAGCTTCCGGCCTGCTCGGTGGTGCTCAGTTCGTGCTCGGTGCCGCGGCCGCACCTCTGCCCGGCGTTCTGGGGAACACCACCGCCATGTCGACGGCCGTCGTGGTGCTGGGCTCTGTTCTCCTCTCCGCGGTATCGCTGATCACGCTCGCCCGGCCGTGGCAGGGCCATGGCGAGCCCACAAGCCGGTCCTGAGTCTGCCGCATCGTGTCCCGACATACCTGAGAAGGGGAAGCCTGTGACCACCACGGAACGTTCCTCGACAGCTCCCGTTCAGCAATTGGAAATCGCCCGCGGCTGCCCGTATTCCCCGAATGCTCAGCATGTCGAATTTCAGCGGCAGGGCCGCCCGGTCGAGGTGGCCTTGGCGTCCTTGACGCCCGGCGCACCGGTCTGGGCGGTGAGTAGGCACGCAGATATCCACACCATGCTCACCGATCACCGGTTCAGTGCCGACCGGCAGAAGCAGGGGTTTCCGTTCCAGGTCGACGGGCAGCCGGGAAACTTCCGCCGTACCATGATTTCCATGGACGGGCCGGAACACAAGGACGTCCGCCGCTCGATCGCCGGCGAGTTCACTCTCAAGCGTATGAGAGCGTTGCAGCCGCGCATTCAGGAAATTGTGGATGACTGTATCGACGCGATGTTGGCCCGCCCGAAACCGGTGGATCTGGTCAGCGCATTTTCGCTGCCCGTTCCCTCGCTGGTGATTTGTGAGCAACTCGGTGTGTCCTACGAAGCTCACGAGTTCTTCCAGGACCGCTCCCACAGGCTGCTGCTGCGCGATGCTTCGGCCGAGGCGCGTCTGCGTGCGCTCGATGAACTCCTTGAATTCCTCAGCGGACTCATCACCGAGAAAGAGGCCGAGCCGACCGATGATCTGCTCGGGCGCCGGATCGTGAAATTACGCGGTGAGGGTACATACCGGCACGAAGACCTGGTGCGCATGGCGTTCTTGTTGTTGGTCGCCGGGCACGAGACCACCGCCAACATGATCTCGCTCGGCATGATGGTACTGATCGAGCGCCCTGCTGATGCGGAAGTCCTGCGCGCCGATCCGGGCAAGATCCCGATGGCTGTCGAAGAGCTTCTGCGCTACTTCACCATCGCCGAGTTCATTCCCACGCGCGTGGCCACCGAGGACGTTGAACTCGGCGGCAGCCTGATCAGAGCGGGAGATGTTCTTGTGGCGCTCTGTAACGTAGCCAACCGCGATCCCGTGGTATTTCCGGAAGGCGACGAACTGGACATGCAACGCGGAGCACGTCACCAGCTGGCGTTCGGCTTCGGGGCTCACCAGTGTCTCGGGCAAAACCTTGCCCGCATGGAGCTGGAAATTGTCTACTCGACTCTGCTGCGGCGTATCCCGACTTTGCGCTCCGCGGTACCGACGTCCGATTTGATGTTCAAACACGATGCGGACATCTACGGGATCCACGAGTTTCCGGTCACCTGGTAATAGGGCGGACATCGCCATTCCGGCGGCCATCCGCAGATGAGGCAGCGAATCCTGATGTATTGATTCCGGCCGAGCAATGGCCTTGCTGCTGGTCCGGGGCGAGTCGATGCGGTACTTGCATGACTTGCAGCGCATGGTGGCCGGCTCTACTGGAACCGATGGGAGAGTGAGGATTTCATGTGTGGCATAGCAGGCTGGGTGGACTTCGAGCGCGATATGGGCAGCGCGCGGGATGTGCTGCGGTACATGGCCGACACGATGGCCTGTCGGGGGCCGGACGCGCAGGGGTGCTGGACGGACACTCATATCGGCTTGGGCCACCGGCGCCTGGCGGTGATTGATCTGGAAGGTGGGGTCCAGCCGATGACCGTCGAACAAGACGGCCGCACACTGGCGGCCGTCACCTACAGCGGTGAGGTGTACAACTACCGCGAGTTGCGTGCGGAGCTGCGCGCGCTCGGGCACCGTTTCCACACCGAAAGCGACACCGAGGTTGTCCTGCACGCCTATCTGCAATGGGGTGCGGCCATGGTGGACCAGCTGAACGGGATGTTCGCGTTCGGGATCTGGGACGCCCGCAGCGAGGAGCTGGTACTCGTGCGCGACCGGCTCGGCGTCAAACCGCTGTACTACTACCCGGCAGGGCGCGGGCTGCTGTTCGGCTCGGAGGCCAAGGCGATACTCGCACACCCTGAGGTGCGCCCGGTCGTGGACCAGGACGGGTTGCGCGAACTGCTGGCGGGCGTCAAGACCCCGGAACACGCGATATTCCATGGCATGTATGAACTCCGCCCAGGTCACCTGCTCCGCTTCGGGCGCGCGGGGTTGCGTATCCAACGCTATTGGGCACTTGAGGCGCGTGAACATGCCGACGATGTGGACACCACTGTACGGACGGTGCGCGAGCTGCTCGAAGACATCATCGAGCGCCAGCTCATCGCCGATGTCCCGCTGTGCACCCTGCTGTCCGGTGGGCTGGATTCCAGCGTGGTGACCGCCCTTGCCTCCCGTTCGCTCGCCGAACGGGGAGCCGGGCCGGTTCGTTCGTTCGCCGTCGACTTCGCCGGCAACGAGCGGGACTTCACCGCGAACACGGTGCACGATTCCCCGGATGCCCCATTCGCTGCCGAGATGGCCGGCCACGTGGCCGCTGACCACACCAATCTGGTGCTCAGCCTGGAAGAACTCGCCGACCCGCGAACCCGTGCCATGGTGCCGACGGCACACGATGCGCCCGCCGCGCTGCTCGGTGACGGATTCGCCTCGCTGTACTTGTTGTTCCGGGCGATTCGCGAACGGTCAACCGTCGCGCTGTCCGGTGAGGCGGCCGACGAACTGTTCGGGGGCTATGCGTGGTTCCATGCTCCCGAGCTGCGCGACGCTGACACCTTTCCCTGGGTCGCAGCCGGATACGATCTGATGCCCGCACTGTCCGGGCTACTGGATCCGGGCTTGATCGCCGAGCTGGATATCGAAGGCTACCGTGCGCAGCGTTATTCTGAAGCGCTGGCCGAGGTGCCGAAACTGCCCGGTGAAGAGGCCGCGGCGCGGCGCATTCGCGAGGTGAGCTATCTCGCTGTCACCCGCTTCGTGCCGTTCATGCTCGACCGGAAGGACCGGATGAGCATGGCGGTCGGCCTTGAAGTACGCGTGCCGTTTTGTGATCACCGGCTTGTTGAGTACACCTTCAACGTGCCCTGGTCGATGAAGTACTTCGATGGGAAGGAAAAGAGTCTGTTGCGGGCGGCGACCCGCGATCTGCTCCCGGACGGCATCGCGGATCGCAAGAAGAGCGCGTATCCGATAACCCACGATCCGCGCTACGACGCCGCGCTGCGCGCCGAATTCGGCAGGCTGGCCGCCGACACTGGCGCGCCGGTGCATCCCCTGGTCGACCATGGTGGTGTCCGTCAGCAGACGGCGGACGGCTGGCCGTCCCGCACGGGGTTGGAATTCATGGTGCAGCTCAACAGCTGGCTGGAAACCCACGAACTGAAACTCTGACGGCGACCGGCCGCTTCATAAGAGGTCCCGCCCCGCCGCTGCAGCACGATCGGCGGTGCGGCGAATTCCGCGCCGCAGGACGCGCCTGGTGTTCTGCGGCGCGCCCAGTTTACGGAGGAGTTCTGTCGGGTGGGCACGGTGGAAGGTGCCGGACTAGGGGCGTCCGGTCCGCTGACCGACGCAGCGGAGGTCAGCATCAGGATTGACCATTCTTACCGTGTTCTGACACAGCTGACCGCTTCCGGACCTTACGGCGTACGGGTAATTCGGATTTGATGGAACGCATGTTGGACAGGAGCTACGTAGTGCCCTGTGCGAAACGGGGCAGTGTAATAGGCGAGGCAGAGGTCTCGGCGCTCGCCGAACTGGTGCAGAGCGAGGCCCCGCTGTCGATGGGCGTCTGGCGCGACCGTTTCGAGCGGGCCTTCGCCCAGCTGGTCGGTTCCCGGTACGCGATGACGGCCACGAGCGGAACCGTCGCGTTGGAGCTGGCGATCCAGCTCCTCGACCTGCAGCCAGGCGACGAGGTCATCGCCACCCCCCAGACCTATCAGGCCACCGTCATGCCGTTGCTGGACCGTGAGGTGACGGTCCGTTTCTGTGACATCGACCCGACGACGCTCAATATCGACCCGGCTGCGGCCGAGGCGCTGATCACCCCGCGTACCAAGGCCCTGCTGCTGGTGCACTACGGCGGCTGCCCGGCCGAGATGGACGAGATCATGGCGATCGCCCGCCGTCACGGCGTTCTCGTCGTCGAGGACTGCGCGCACGCGTTGGGCGCCGACTACCGCGGGCGCAGGCCGGGTTCGCTGGCCGACATCGGCTGCTTCAGCTTTCAGAACGCCAAGAACATCACCACGCTCGGCGAGGGCGGCATGGTCACCTTCGACCGTGACGACTGGGCCGTGCGTCTGGAACGGCTGCGCGGCAACGACGTCGACGCGCAGATCGAGCCGGAGGACCGGATCGATACCGACGAGCCGCTCGTGCTCCCGTGGATGAAGTACTCCGCCGCGGTGTACAGCGACCGGGTCACCCGGATCCGGCATGCCGGCACCAATGCCACGATGTCCGAGGCCGCGGCGGCCGTCGGCCTGGCCCAGCTCGGCAGGCTGGACACCCTCCAGGGGACCCGGCGCTCAATCGCGGCCCGGCTCGACGCGGTGCTGCGCCGCTATCCGTTGGTACGGCCGCAGCAGGCACCTGAGCACAGTACTCACGCCCATCACCTCTACACCTGCTTCGCGGACAGCCGCGGCTTGCGGGACCAGCTCCTACTGGCCCTGGACCGGCGAGGGGTGGAGATCCAGCTGCGCTATTTCCCGCTGCATCTGACCCCGGAGTGGCGGCACCGCGGCCACGGCCGGGGTGAGTGCCCGGTTGCCGAGCGCATGTGGTTCGACCAGCATCTCAACCTCCCCTGCCACCCCGGGCTGCGGCCCTCGCAGGTGGACTACCTCGTCGAGGCGTTGGACGAGTCGCTGGCGGAGATCCACGCCATGGCGGAGGGCACGACCGCGACCGTGCCGAGCGCCGCGCTGGCGGTCGGCTGACATCCACGGATGAACGTGAGTGGTGGGATGACCGTCGAGACAGCCTTACGGGCACCGGAGGCCGGCCCCGGCCCCGGCCCCGGTGCCGCGCGGCGGGGCCGGGCCGTCACCGTGCCGATCAGCGCGCTGGATGTGTCCTGCCCGCTGCGCAGCGGACAGGACCCGGAACACATCAGGGCGCTGGCCCTGGTGGACTCCTCGCTGCTGCCGCCCATCCTGGTGCACCACCCGACGATGCGTGTGCTCGACGGGACGCACCGGGTGCAGGCCGAACTCCTGCGCGGCGGTACGCAGATCCGTGCGGAGTTCTTCGAGGGCACGGAGGAGGAGAGCTTCGTCCTGGCGGTTCGGGCGAACGTCGGACACGGACTGCCGCTGCCGCTGGTCGACCGCAAGGCGGCGGCCGCCCGCATACTGCGCACCTACCCGCAGTGGTCGGACCGGTCGATCGGCGAGGTGTCAGGGCTGTCTCCCAAGACCGTGGGTGCCATACGGCGCCGTTCAGCCGAGGAGGATCCTCGGTTGAACGGGGTGGTCAGGCTGGGCCGGGACGGCCGTACGCACCCGTCCAGTGCGGCCGAAGGGCGGCTTTACGCCAGCAAGCTGATAAGCGAGCGGCCGCACGCTTCGCTGCGGGAGATAGCCAGCTCTGCGGGGATATCCCTGGGCACTGCCCAGGACGTACGCAAGCGGCTGGAGAACGGCCAGGATCCGGTGCCCGCGCCGCGTGGCGAGGTGCACCGGGCGGTCGCTGCCGCTCCCTGTTCCCCGGCCGTCTCGTGGCACATCGAGGGCGGAACAGGCGGCAGGGACGGCTCCGGCGGTGCCGGCGGCGACGTTGACGGGGCCGAAGGGCGTCACTCCGCGCCGTCGCCCCGGCGCACCCGACCGGACGCGCGGCGTCCGCCGTTGCCGGAGCGGCTGCGGGCCCTGAAGCACGACCCCGCACTGCGCTCCACCGACATGGGGCGTGTGCTGCTCCGGTTGCTCAGCTCCCACGAGATCCCGGTCGCCCATTGGCAGGCCCTCGTCGGCGGCGTCCCGCCGCACTGCGCCAGGGCGGTGGCCGACATCGCCGGCGAGTGCGCACGCATATGGCAGGAGTTCGCGCGGGAGATGGCCGAACGTGCCCCGGACGTCTGATCCCGGAGGCCGGACGCTCCGGGCCCTTCGTACTCCCAGGTGACAACGGATGTTGGAGGTATTTTGTCGACGCAAGAGACAGCCGGTCTGCTGAGCACGGTGACCGAGATCCTGGTCGAAATCGGTTTTGACGAAACAGAGTTGTCGCAGGCCACTGCGGACTGGAAGCTCCGTGCCGAGCTCGGGCTCAGCTCGGTGGAGACCATCGAGCTGCAGCTCGCGCTCAAGCAGCAGTTCGGCGTGACGGTCGACCTGTGGGACCAGGACGACTACACACTGGGCCGGCTGGCCGAGCTCATCGCCGAGCAGCGGAGCGGGTCATGACGGCGCGCGTGCGCGAGCGCGCTGCGCTGGACACGGAGGTGGTTGCCCTCGCGGCCGACCGTGCCGCGGCGTACCGCGACGCGGGGTTGTGGCGGCACGAGCTGGTGAGCGACCTCGTACTCGACCGGTGCAGTGCCCAGCCCGATCGATGTGCCGTGGTCGACAGCGAACGCCGGTTGACGTACGCGGAGTTGGCACAGGCGGTGCACGAAACGGCCCGCCGGTTGCGTGCCCAGGGCATCGCCCCTGGTGACCGGGTCTGCGTACAGCTGCCCAACTGCCTGGAACATGTCGTCCTGGTGCTGGCACTGCTGCACGTCGGGGCGCCGCCCGTGTTGATCCTGCCGGCGTTCCGGGAGCACGAGCTGAACCACATCGTGTCGGTCACCCAACCTGTCGCCCTCGCTGTGGACGCGGGAACCCGCCGCTTCGACCAGCTCGGGCTGGCCCGCAGGTTACGGGACCGCCACGCCTGCCTGCGTCATCTGCTCGTGCGGGGAGCGGAACAGCTCGCCGAGGACGAGAAGGATCTGGCGCAGCTGTGCCGGCCCGAGCCGGGACGTACGGTGCCACACGGCCCCCGGACCGACACGGCCGCGCCTGGTGCCACTCCGCGGGACGCCGCCGTCTTCCTCCTCTCCGGCGGCACCACCGGTCTGCCGAAGGCGATCCCGCGGGCCCACGAGGGGTACGGATACATGATCCGTACCGCCATCGGCATCGCGGGAATCACCTCGGAGTCGGTCAATCTGGCGGTCATGCCGGCAGCCCATGGCTTCGTCATGAACTGCCCAGGGGTGCTCGGCACGCTGATCGCGGGCGGCCGGGTGGTTCTGGCGAACCCCAACAGCCCTCGAACCGCCTTTGAGCTGATCGAGCGAGAGCGGGTGACCCACTGCACCCTCGTACCGACCCTGATGCATCAGTGGCTGGCGGCCGCGCCCGGGTCCGGAGCCGATCTGAGCAGCCTGGAGGTGATCCAGGTCGGCGGTGCCCGGCCCAGCGCCGAAGCGACCGCCCGTGTCCGCACGGAGCTGGGCGTCACGCTGCAGCAGTGCTACGGCATGAGCGAGGGACTGCTGTGCTTCACCCGTCTCGACGACCCTGACGAAGTCATCCGCACCACCCAGGGCAGCCCGGCCAGCGCGGCGGACGAGCTCCGGGTCGTCGACGCCGACGGCATGCCGGTCGCCGAGGGCGACATGGGTGAGCTGCTGACCCGCGGCCCTTATACGGTGGCCGGCTACTACCGCAATCCCGAGGCCACCGCGGCGGCGTTCACGCCCGACGGGTTCTACCGCACCGGTGACCTGGTCCGCCTGGATCGCGACGGCAACGTGGTACTGGAGGGGCGGGTACGGGACTCCATCAACCGTGGCGGCGAGAAGATCTCCGCGGAGGAGCTGGAGACCATCGCCCAGCGCCACCCGCGGATCGTCCAGGCGGCCGGGGTGGCCATGGCGCACGAACTCTACGGCGAGGCGGTGTGCCTCTACGCCGTCCTCGACGGCCAGGGGGCGGTCGGGCTGAGGGAGCTGCGCCGGTTCCTGGAACAGCAGGGGCTGGCCGCCTTCAAGTTCCCCGAGCGGCTGGAGATCGTGGACGCCCTGCCGCTGACCGGCATCGGGAAGATCGACAAGAAGGCCCTGCGGGAGGACATCGCCGGCCGGCTCGCGGCCGACGCGCAGTGAACCCGCCCCGCTCGGCCCGCACATGCCGCCGCACGCCTCTCCGCACACCCGTACACCGTCATGAGGTGAAGCCATGTATCTGGGGCGAACGACTCCGCTGATCAAGCATGTCGCCGGCGCCTCACCGCCCCGTCACCAGCTCGTCTGTTTCCCGTATGCCGGCGGCGGCGCCTCCTTCTACCGGCCCTGGCGGGACGCACTCCCGCCGGACGTCGACCTGTTGGCCGTTCAGTACCCCGGCCGTGAGGACCGCATCGACGATCCGTTGATCGACGACATGGACGAGCTGGCCGCCCTTCTCACCACCGACCTCGCCCCTTTGCTGGACCTGCCGTTCACGTTCTTCGGTCACAGCATGGGGGCCGCGGTCGGGTACGAGATCGCCCGCAGGTGGGGGGAGTCGGGCTTCCCGACGCCGGACCGGCTGATCGTCTCCAGCCAGTTCGTCCCGCCCCGGATACCCGTCGGCGACCTGCTGCGGCACGACGACAGCGGGGTCCTCGACGAGCTCGTCCGGCTCGGCGGCGTCCCCCGGAGCGTGTACGAGAGCCCGGAGCTGATGCGACTGATCGTGCCGGTCGTGCGCAACGACTACCAGGTGCTGGAGTCCTGTCGGTTCGGCGCCGACGCCCCGGCGCTGGATCTCCCCGTCGCCGCGTTCTGCGGTGCGGACGACCCGGCGGTGACACCGCAGGACACACGCGAGTGGGCGGGTTTCACCCGGGCCGGTTTCGCACACCGGGTTTTCGACGGGGGGCACTTCTACCCCCGCGAACGGCTCGTCGAGACCGTGGCCGCGGTGACCGAGTTGCTGGCGCTGCCCGCCCACTGACGTCCCTGCCGCACGCCGTGCCCGCAGTTCGCCTACTCCTCCCCGAGAAATGAGTGATGTACATGAGCGACCGCAACCACCACTACGACCTCATCGTGATAGGCGGCGGGCCGATCGGCCTGGCCACAGCCTGGCAGGCCGCCCGGCGCGGCTGCCGCAAGGTACTCGTCCTGGAGCAGCACGGCTTCATGAACGAGCGGGGCGGATCGAGCGGCGCCGAGCGGCATTGGCGCCTGCAGTACACCGAGCGGGACATCTTCGCACTGACCCTGGAGGCCCTGCCGATGTGGCGGGAGCTGGAGTCGCTGACCGGACGCAAGCTCCTCCACGAGGTGGGCAGCCTGTGGTTCGGCGACACCGAGGTGGAGACCAACGAGGGCCAGATCTCCGGGACCGCACGTGCCATGGAGGAAATGGACGTGCCCTACGAATGGCTGACCGCTGCGGAGATCGAACGCCGCTACGGCTTCACCGGCCTGCCGGGCCACTACGAGGGCTTCCTCCAGAGGGACGGCGGCGCCATCGACGTTCGCGGCACGATCGGTGCGGTCTTCCAGCTCTCCCAGCAGCACGGGGCGGTGCTGCGCGGAAACGAGCGGGTGCTGGCGGTGAACCCGGACCCCGACGGCGTCACCGTGCAGACGGAGGAGCGCACCTACCGCTCGGACAAGGTCGTGCTCACCAACGGCGCCCATGCCGACGACGTATTGGGAGCATGGGGTGCACAGCTGAGCGTGGGCCTGTACGAGCTGCCGCTGGTCACCCTCCGCCAGCGCCGCGCCGAGCCCGGCAGACCGTTCTGGTTCGCCTTCCAGCAACCCACGCAGGAGGACACCAACCTCTTCTACGGCTTCCCGCCCAACCCCTGGTCGACGAGCGACGACATCCGGCTCGGCCCGGTATTCGAGACCGACGCGCTGCGGCACGCCGACGACGCGAAGGGCATGCCCGCCCCGCGGCCGGTGGAGCGGGTGACGGACTGGGCCACCGCACACATGCCCTGGGCCGACCCGCGGCCGACGGAGCTGTCCACCTGTCTGGCGATGCTGCCCAAGAACCCCGCACGGCAGTTCTTCCTCGGTGACGCCGGTGCGTTGGTGGACGGCGGCGAGAACGTCGTGGTGTCCGTGGCCGGTTGGGGCTTCAAGTTCACCCCGCTGTGGGGGAAGATCTGCGCTGATCTCGCCCTCGACGGAAGCACTGCGTACGACATCAGCCGGCATGCGCTCCTCCCCGCCGGGCCGTCCGGGATCGTCGAATGACACTGCGCGACGGAGACCTCACCACGGACCCGACCGCCACCGGCATCGCCGTCGTCGGGATGGCGGGCCGCTTCCCCGGCGCCGAGGACATCGACGCCTACTGGCGCAACCTGCGGGACGGCGTCGAGTCCATCACGCGACTGGTGGAGGAGGATCTGCTCGCCGAGGGCATCGAACGAGCGGAGTTCGAGCGGCCGGAGTACGTACGGGCCGCCCCGCTCCTGGACGGTGTGGACCTCTTCGACGCGCGGTTTTTCGGCTTCACCGCGCGGGAGGCAGCCCTCCTGGACCCGCAACAGCGCCTGTTCCTGGAGTGCGCCTGGCACGCCATGGAACACGCCGGCATCGATCCGGCGGCGGTGCGCTCCGGCGGGGTGTTCGCGGGCGCCAACATGCCCGCGTACCTGATGTCGAACCTGCTGGGCGGCCGGCGGATCGTCCTCGACTCGGCCGTCTTCGAGCTGCAGATCCACAACGACAAGGACTACCTGGCGACCCGCACCGCCCATCAGCTCGGCTTCACCGGACCGGCGCTGTCGGTACAGACGGCCTGTTCCACGTCGCTGGTCGCGGTGCACGAGGCCGCGCAGTCACTGCGTGCCGGGGCCTGCGATGTCGCTCTCGCCGGCGGCGTGTGCGTGCGGGTGCCGCACCGGGTGGGATACCGCTACGAGCGCGGTCTGATCTACTCGCCGGACGGGCACTGCCGCCCCTTCGACGCCGAGGCCCGGGGCACCGTCTTCGGCAGCGGGGTCGGGGTGGTCGTACTGAGGCGGCTCGCGGACGCGCTGGCCGACGGCGACCGGGTACTGGCCGTGCTCAAGGGCTCCGCGGTCAACAATGACGGCTCCGACAAGGTCGGCTACACCTCGCCCGGTGTCACCGGACAGGAACAGGTGGTCCTTCAGGCGCTGCGCGCGGGCGGGGTGGACGCCCGGACCGTCACCGCCGTCGAGGCGCACGGGACCGCCACTCCCATCGGCGACCCCATCGAGGTCAACGCGCTGACCCGGGCGCACCGGCACTTCACCGAAGACACCGGCTACTGCGCCATCGGCTCGGTGAAGTCCAATATCGGGCACCTGGAGACCGCGGCCGGCATCGCGAGCCTGATCAAGGCCGTATTGCAGCTGCAGCACCGGGAGTTGGCGCCCAGCCTGCACTTCCGTACGCCCAACCCGCGGATCGACTTCGACGCGACACCGTTCCGGGTGAACGCCCGGCGGACCGCCTGGGAGCCGGGCGGCACCCCGCGCCGCATCGGTGTCAGCTCCTTCGGCATCGGTGGCACCAACGCCCATGTGGTGCTCGAAGAGCCCCCTGCGGTTGGCCCCCCTCCCGAGCCGGTGGGCAACGGCTCCGGCGCGGACGGGCCGCAGCTCCTGCTGCTCTCCGCCAGGACCCCCCAGGCGCTGGAGGCCGCGACGGACCGGCTGGCCGGGCGGTTCGCCGGGCCGGACGCCCCCGAGGTCGCCGATGCCGCGTACACCCTGCAGACCGGCAGGCGGCCGATGCGCCACCGCCGCGCGGTCCTCGTCCCGCCCGGCCCGGCGGGGGCGGCGTCGCTGCTGCTCGGTGGTGCGGAACCCGACCGCTCACGGCAGGGGGACGCGGGCACCGGCCGGCCGCGGACGGTGTTCCTGTTCCCCGGCCAGGGGACGCAGTTCCCCATGATGGGCCACGGCCTGTACACGGCGGATCCGGGCTTCGCCACTGACATCGACCGTTCGGCCCGGCTGCTGCGCGCCGAACTCGGCCTCGACCTTCGCGAGGTGCTGTACGGTACGGCCGCCGATGCCGGGCGGCTCACGTCGACGGAGGTGGCGCAGCCCGCGCTGTTCGCCACCGAGTACGCGCTGGCGCGGCTGCTGCTGCGCCGGGGCGTGGTACCCGACGACATGGTGGGCCACAGCGTCGGCGAGTTCACTGCCGCGTGCGTGGCCGGGGTGCTGCCCCTGGAGGACGCACTGCACCTGGTCGCGCTGCGCGGAAGACTGATGCGTGAGCAGCCGCCGGGGGCGATGCTGTCGGTCGAGGCCACGGAGGAGACGGTCGGATCGCTGCTGCCGCCGGGGGTGTCCATCGCCGCGGTCAATGCCCCGGCCCTGTGCGTGGCCGCGGGCACCGAGGCGGGCGTGTCCGCCCTGGAGCGCGCACTGGCCGGCGCGGGGGTGGCGGCGCGGCGGCTGCACACTTCTCATGCCTTCCACTCGGCGATGATGGACCCGGTGGTCGGCCCGCTGACCGAGGCGGTACGCGGCGCCGCCCTCGTTCCGGGCGAGCGGCCGTTCGTCTCCGGGGTGACCGGGGAGCCGATCACCCCCGAGCAGGCCACCGACCCGGAGTACTGGGGTGACCACGCCCGCCGGCCGGTGCGCTTCGCGGACGCGGTCCGGACGGCGGCGTCCAAGGGCCGTACGGTGCTGGTCGAGGTCGGGCCCGGCAGCACGTTGTCCACCCTGTCCCGAGCCGCCCTGGCCGGACGGCGGGGGATCTCCACCGTCCGGACGATGCGTCGGCCCGGTGAGGCGGGCAACGACCTGGAGACGCTGCTGCTCGGGCTCGGCGACCTGTGGCTGGCGGGCGGCGAGGTGCAGTGGCGCGCGCTGCACGACGGGCCGAGGCCCAGGGCCGCACTGCCCGGCTACCCGTTCCAGCGGGAGCGCCACTGGATCGGGCCCGGGGGCGGACGGGGCGCCGGGACGGCCGGCCCGCCCGCGCAGACCGTCGACGTACGGCCCCCGCCCTCGGCATCGAACGGAAGCCCGGCCCAGGAGCGTCCGACGAGGCCCACCGGGCTGCGGTCCGGCTACACCGCCCCGCGCGACGAGACCGAGAAGCGGATCGTGGCGCTGTGGGAGGAGTTCCTCGGGTTCGAGGGCATAGGGGTCAACGACGACTTCTTCGAGCTGGGCGGACACTCCCTGCTCGGCACCCAGTTGGTGAACCGGATGCGGGACACGCTGGGTGTGACGGTGTCACTGCGGGAGTTGTTGTCCCACCCGACGCCGGCGAAGCTCGGTCCGGTCGTCACGGCCGCATCGGCAGACGGAGCGGCCGAGTCGCCGTAGACGCCACCGCGAAGACCCGTGGGCCCGGCGGTCCTCCTCGCCGCCGGTCTCACGGGTGCTGTGCTGCCTGCCGGCTGCGGAAGCGGCGCACGGCGTCGCGGTTCGCGCAGGAGTGGGAGCAGTAGCGCTGCCGACCGCCGCGTGTGAAGTCACCGTAGGCACGACCGCATTCCGCCAGGGCACAGCGGCCGAGGCGGTCCATGCCCCGGCAGGTCAGATGCAGGGCGGTGCCCACACTGACCACCGCCCGCACCACACCGGCCAGGCCCAGACCGTCGGCGCGGTAGTGGATGTGCCAGCCGCCGTCGGCGTGGTCGGTCAGCCGGGGATGTGCGGACGAGGTCGTCAGCAGCTCGTTGAGCAGGGCGGCCCGCCGCTCGGAGGTACCGGCGTCGACCACCGCGAGCCAGCGCGGGATGAATGCGAGGATCTCCGCCAGGTCCTCGTCACCCACCGGCCGATCGATCGCCATGCCCGCCGCGACACAGCGTTCGGTGAATTCCTCGGGGGAGCGTGGCGGCGTGGCCGCAAGGTCGACGATGAGTCGTACGGGATCTTCTCCGTAAGGGTTCTGCTGCACAAGGGTATTACAGCAGGCTTGCTCCGGAAGGCTCCAGCCCGGAAGGAAGCACACCCATGCGCAAATGGCTGCCGTTGGTCGCCACCTGCTTAGGAACGTTCATGTTGCTCGTCTACTCGACGATCGTGACGGTGGCGCTCCCCAGCATGGCCCACGATCTGCATGCGAGCTTCGGCTCTCTGCAGTGGATCGTCGACGTCTACACCCTCGCCCTGGCGGGGCTGTTGCTCGGCATGGGATCACTCGGCGACAACCTGGGGCGCAAACGCCTGTACCTGGCCGGCCTGGGGATCTTCGCCGTCGCCACGCTCGTCTGCGGCCTCGCCGGCGATGTCGGCGTGCTGATCGCCGCGCGGGCGGTGCAGGGCCTGGCCGGTGCCGCGATGTTCTCGACCCTGCTGCCCCTCATCGGACTCACCTACACCGGACGCGACAAGGGCGTGGCCTTCGCGGTCTGGGGCGCGGTGGCCGGCGCCGCCGCCGGTATCGGCAATGTCGCGGGCGGAGTCCTGACGCAGTTCCTGTCCTGGCAGTGGATCTTCTTCGGCGGGGTGCCGGTCTGCGCGATCACGGTGGTGCTGTCCGCCGCAGTACTGATCGACGACACCAGCACGTCGACCCGCATCGACTACCTGGGCATCGTCACCTTCACCTCGGCGGCGATCGGCCTCACCTTCGGCATCATCCGCGGCGGCGAGCAGGGATGGGGTGCCACCTCCGCGGTGCTCGGCTTCGTCGTGGGCCTGGTGATGCTCATCGCGTTCGTCCTTGTCGAGCGGACCAGCAGCAACCCGATGATCTCGTTGGACCTGTTCCGCAAGCAGGAGTTCAACGGAACGCTGGTGGCGGCCATGGGCTACTACCTGGCCGGCTTCGGGGCGCTGCCGGTCATGTCGATCTGGCTGCAGGACAGCGTGGGGCTCACCTCCCTGCCCACGGCCCTGGTCATCACGGTGCAGCCGGTGGCGTTCTTCACCACCTCCGCCATGGTCGGCAGCGCACTGCACCGCCTCCCCTCGCGCTGGACGCTCGGCGGCGGCACGGTGGCCGTGGGCCTGGGCAACGTCCTCATGCTGACCGTCGACGCGGACTCCTCCTGGGCGGCACTGGTCCCAGGGCTGATCCTCACCGGAATCGGCGCCGGAATCGTCTCCCCCGTGCTGCCCGCCATCGCCATGTCCGCCGCGCCGGAGTCCCAGAGCGGGGTCGCCTCCGCCGCGGCCAACTGCGCGCGGCAGCTCGGCCTGGCGCTGGGCATCGCCGTGCTCGGCTCCGTCTTCCACCAGTTCTCGTCGGGTCGGGGCGGCGGCGACCTGCACGTGCAGTACGCCAGTGGGCTGTCCGCGGTGTTCGTGGTCGCCGCTGTCGTGGGGCTGGGCAGCGGACTGCTGGCGCTCTGGCTGCTCAAGGAACGGCGTTCCGCCGCCCAGCCGGCCTAGGGAGGGCGCATGCCGCCCCATCGGGCGGACGTAGGTGCGTGCGTCCGCCGTGTCGCGTCCGGCTCGTGACGGACGACAGGACTTCGCGGACGCCTCCGGCTCGCCCGGCGCACCGGGTTCACAGGACCGCCGGGTTAGAGCTGAAGGGCTCAACTTGCCTCAACCGTAGGGTCGTTGGAACGCAGCTCTGAACACCTGGGTTTCGTTGACACCTCCCACGGGCTCGCTGACGATCAATGCGGCCGTGCTTTTGCGTGCACGGCGTGAAGACAGCGCGGAACCGACCGCGCAGGCCGCGAACGGCGAAGGGACTGTGAGCCCGATGGCGATACATCCACCTCAGATCGAACTTTCCGTGACCGAGCCGCTGGAAGCGGCAGTCGACGAAAGCACCGCGCTCGCCCAGTACCCGGGGCTGCGCGGATTCCGGGCCACCCTGGGCGGTACACCGCTCGTCGAGGTGCCCGGTCCGCCCGGCGGGGCGAAGATCATGGCCAAGTACGAGCTCCGGAACCCGTCCGGCTCCGCCAAGGACCGCCCCGCGTACTCCATGCTCTGCCGCGCCATCAACGAGCACGTGGGCAAGGAAGGACCTTTGAAGGTTGTGGACTGTTCGGGCGGCAACATGGCCCGGGCGCTGACGGGTCTCAACAAACTCACGGGAATTCCCGTGCGGGCCGTGATGCCGGACACCGTGCCGCAGAGCCTCGTGACCCACCTCTCCGAGGGGGGCACCGTCATGGACCTGGTTCCGGCCGCCGAGTTCCCGCTCTCGATCATGCGGCGCGCCTCTCAGATCGCCGAGGAGGACCCGAGCTGGACGTTGCTGGCGCAGCACCGGAACATGGCGAATGTCGCTGCGCACCAGTTCTTCACCGGCCGGGAAATCGTGGGCCAGCTCGATGGTGCCCGACCCAGTGCCGTGGTGGCGGCGGTGGGCAGCGGAGGCATGCTCGCCGGGGTGGCGCGGGCGCTGCGGAGCATCGCCCCCGACCTGTCCGTCATCGGCGTGACCCCCGCGGAACTTCCCTACGGGACGTCCGAACCGCCCAATGCCTTGCCGAAGTTCGCCGGTGCCGGCGGGCTGAGCCACGGGATGCGCCAGCCGTTCGTGGAGAAGCTGCTCCCGGAGTTCGAGAGCGCCCAGGTCGCACATCCCGAAGCGCTCAGGGCGATGCGCGACTTCTGGAAGGAGACAGGCACCAGGATCGGCTCCTCGGCCGGCGCGAGCTGGCTGATCGCACGCGAGAAGGCGAAGAATCTCGGCCCCGACGACATCGTGGTCACGGTCTTCGCGGACTCCGGCTCGAAGGAGGACTGGGAGAAATTAGAAAGCATGGGGAACTGAGCCATGCTCCAGTCAAAAGCCGGCCGGAAGCCGGGATCGGCCGCCGTGCCGTTCGGCAACCGGCGCGCCGGAGACGGTCCGCTGTCCCGGATGCTCGAAGACATCGAGACGACGTTGGCCCGCGACCCCTCGATCGCCTCCCGGGCGGAAGCGGTATTCCACTCCACGCTGCCGGCGCTGTGGATCCACCGCGTCGCACACCACCTGTACAGGCGGCGGCACCGGATCACAGCCCGCGTACTGACGAGTTGTGCACGGGTGTTGACCGGTATCGAGATTCACCCGGGGGCCCGGATCGGCCGTCGGCTCTTCATCGACCACGGCACCGGCGTGGTGATCGGCGAGACCGCCGTGCTGGGGGATGACGTCACCATCTATCAGCAGGTCACGCTGGGCGCCGTGGGGTGGTGGCGGGACAAGTTGCGGTCCAGTGGGGACCGGCGCCACCCGCGGGTCGGCGACCGCGTCACGCTCGGCGTGAATGCCACGGTCCTCGGTCCGCTGGCCATCGGCGACGACGCCCTGATCGGTGCCCATGCTTTGGTGCTCGACAACGTTGCGCCGGGCCGCCGCATCATGGGCGAGCCCACCGTTGCACGCCCCGGAAAGACGACGGACATCTCCCGGGCGGACAGCGCCTGAGCAACGTCCCGTCCCTGGGGCCGGTTGGCCGGTGGGGAGCCCATCTGGGACAGGGAGCGGCCGGGGTGGGATGAGCGTGCTTCTTTATCGGAGTCGCCGGAGCGAACGGTGACATCCATGGCTCTGATGAAGAGTTGACCGAATTCCGCCACAGCCTCTGGCCGCATCCCTGGACCATCGGCTCACCTCTCGCCGACCGGTATCGTCATAAGCTTCCGGCCGTACGGTTTTTTCGGTGGCCAATGCGCCACGCCGGCTGTGGACGCCACGTTCCGAGGTATTTACGTTGAGCCGCGACGAGCGCGGCCTCTCGCATGTGGCGTTCAGGCGGTCCTCTTTCCTGGCCCCGCCGCCCTGCGGCCATTTGGCCGGCCGGATCACTTCACCATGGCTGAACCGTATAAGCCTTTCGCCTCGGGCCGGGCGGTGCGCCGACCGCCGCGGCCTCCGGGCCCGACCGCCTCTCCGCCCCGGCTTGTGGCTCTCTCACCTCGGCGGTCTCGGTATTTCCACACACCAGCGCAGGCCGGGTGACTGGCTGGTTGGCTGAAATCACCGGCCAATTCGGCGCACTCTTTGCGGGCGGCCGTTCGGCTGCTCGTCGGTTGTCTGCTCCACCGGCCGTGTGCGGGACCGGCGCGCCAACTGCTTCCGTACCGCCGAAGCCAGAAGAAGCAGTCGGCGTATTACTGCATGTCGATTCCCGGACGACTCGCGAGCGAAAATCGTTTGAGTTCCTGATGTGCCGGCAGGTTGTGTGGCTCATGCCACTGAGGCATTGGGGTCCAGTCATATGCACTTGGGGTATCTGCTGACTCGACAAGGCGGCATTGCTTTAAGGCCGAACCATTTCAGATCGAGACGGGGGACGTAAGCGGATGAATCACACCTCGGTATTAGCCATGTGCCTGGACCGGCTTTCCTGGTCCCCGGACCGCCTGGCCCGGGAGATCAACAGGGTCTGCGGGGAGGGCACCATCAGTGCCAAGGCGCCGTACAACTGGCTCAAGGGGTCGTGTCCGCGTCATGGTCTGCCCCGCGTCGTCTCCGAGATACTCGCCGAACGTCTGGGGGAGCCGGTGCCGGTCCACTCGCTGTGGCCCGGCAAATTCCCGCCCACGGCACCGGAGCCCGGCCAGGACCGACTGCCGGGCACACCACCGGCACCCTGCCACCCCGCATACACCGTCCCGGCAGTCCGGCGGCACCCGGCTCCGCCGATCACCGCAACGGGCGACCAGACCCTGATCACCACGGCCGTGGACTGGCTGCTCAACACCGACTCTCCGCCCGCCGCACGGCTACGCGGCGAGGAGGTCGACGCGAGGGCGCTGGGCATGATCAGCGAACGTATCGCCCAGTTCCGCCGGCTCGACGACGACCGCGGCGGCAGACTGCTGCTGGACTGGGCAGTCCAGGACCTGCGGTGGGCCAGGACGCTCATCGACACCGGCTCCTACGACCAGGAGACCGGTGTACGACTGCACGGACTCGTGGCCGAACTCTGCCAGCTCGCCGGCTGGGTGGCCGCCGACCTCGGTGACGAAGCCCACGGCAGGCTCTACCTGCTCCAGGCCCTGCACTCCGCTCGCTCCGCGGGCGACCGCGCGCTGGGTGCGCACATCATTTCCTGCCTGAGCTACTTGGCCACGTGGCACGGCCGGGGCGACGAGGCGCTGCGGCTGATCCAGATCGCCCGCAAGGGCACCGCCGACCAACCCCCGAGTCCTGGACAGGCCTTGCTGGCAAGCCGCCAGGCCAGGGCACACGCCGCTCTCGGGGATCCGGAGGGGTGCCGACGGGCGCTGGAGGAGACCGCCGGCATCAGCGAGGCCATCGACGAGACGCAGTGGATGACGGAGCCCAAAGGGCGGGAGCCATGGGCGTACTGGGTCACCCCCGCCGTGCTGGTGGGTGATGCCGGTCGCGCCCGGCTGGAGATCGGCAGGACGGGGCGCGCCGCCCTCGATCTGGCCCGTGGCCTGGAGCTGTTCGACGACAGCCAGCCACGCAACCGCATGCTGCACCACACCTCGCTGGCCGAGGCCCGGTTGTCGCTGGGTGAGGTCGACGGCGCGGCCCAGGCCGCCGGGGCGGCCCTGGATCTCGCCGGACAGGTGGCCTCGGCGCGCGGCCGGGCCCGCTTGGCCGGTCTGCGTCGGCAGTTCCAGCAGCACGACGCCGCGGAGGCCCGTCGGATCGTCCAGCGCACCGATCACGTATTGGACAGCGTGCAAAGCTGATCCGTGGCCGCCGTTCCGGGGGCGCCGGTCCGTCGAGAACCATGGGCATCGACGGGCCGGCACGCCAACTGCGCCGCGCTGGTGTACCGGTGACCCTTTCCCGACGGATCCAAGCGTGTGGGTGCGCGCCGGGGCATCCGGCAGAGGAGCTTCGCTCTGCAGCTCTCTCTCGCGCCGGGCGTGCGGATCGCCTCCGTGCGCTTGCGCCCTCGTCGCTGCCGAGGGCGCAAGCGCCGTCAGCTTCCGCAAGGCCGCCGGCCGCACGCTGCGACGGGTACGGGCCGCGCACACACCCCTTCCACGCCGGAGAACCGACGTCACAGGGGACGGGTCGCCCCGGCTTCCGGCTCGGAGCCGGCAGCCGCGCAGTAGTGGCGGCCGATGGGGACGATCAGCGGGGTTCCCGAAACCGGGTCGGGGACGACCCGGCAGCCCATGCCGAAAACCGTGTGCATCAGTTCTTCGGTGATGATCTGCGACGGTGCACCCTCGGCGACGATCGTGCCGCTTTTCATGACCACGAGGTGGTCGGCGTAGCGGCAGGCGAGATGGAGATCGTGCAGTACTGCGACGACGGTGGTGCCCTTCTCGCGATTGAGGTCGGTCAGCAGATCCAGCACCTCGATCTGGTGCGGTACGTCGAGAAAGGTCGTCGGCTCGTCCAGCAGCAGCAGGCCGGTGCGCTGGGCGAGCGCCATCGCGATCCATACGCGCTGTCGCTGCCCGCCGGAGAGCTCGCCCACCGGGCGTTCGGCGAGCTCCAGGGTGTCGGTGGCGAGCAGCGCCTGGGCCACCGCGTCGTCATCCTCGGTCCCCCATCGCCGCAGCCACCCGTGATGCGGGTAACGGCCCTGGGCCACCAGTTCGCCGACCCGGATCCCGGCTGGGGCGACCGGGGCCTGCGGAAGGATGCCGAGGATGCCGGCGACCTGCCGGGGCGGCACCGAGTGGATGTCCCGGCCGTCCAGGCACACCGCACCCGAGGCGGGACGCAGCAGCCGAGCCAAGGCGCGCAGCACGGTGGACTTACCGCAGCCGTTCGGGCCCACGATCATGGTGACCGCGCCCGTGGGGACCTCTAACGACAGCCCGCTGACGACCTCCCGCCCGTCGTAGCCCAGCCGGATCTCCTCGGCGTGCAGCGCGTGCCGTTCACTCATCCGTTCCTGCCCTCCGCCTCTTCCACAGGGTGGTCATGTGTCGCGTCCCGCCCGGTCGGTGGCCATCATGAGAAGCAGATACGGGGCCCCGGCGACACCTGTCACCACTCCCACCGGAAGTTCCGTGGCGTCGAACAGATGTTGGCCGATGAAGTCGGACGCGGGCATCAGGACCGCGCCCACCAGTGCCGCCGCCGTCAGGGCGGGCCCGCGCCCGCGCAGCGGCACACGCGCGAGGGGCGCACTGACCAGGGCCACGAACGGCACCGGGCCGGCCGCCGCGGTGGCCACCGCGGCCAGTGCCACCGCCAGCGCCAGCAGCACCAGCCGGCGGCGCTCCACCCGGACCCCGAGCCCGGCCGCGGTGTCGTCGCCGAACTCCAGCACCCGTAGTGCGCGGGCAGACAATGCCGTCGCAGGCAACAGCAGGACCAGGCACACCGCGAGCGAGCCGGCATGCGGCCAGCCGTGACCGTCCAGGCTCCCCGTCAGCCACGCAAGGCTCCGCTGGGCATCACTGACCTGTGTGGCGGTCATCAGGTACGAGATCAGGCTGGACAGTACCGCGGCGACCGCGATACCGACGAGGACGAGGCGATGGCCGCTCACCCCTCTCCGCCACGCGAGCAGGTAGATGAGGGCAGCTGTGATCAGTGCCCCCGCCAACGCCCCGAACGAGACCGCCATCCCGCCCAGCCCGAGGAACAGCACGCAGACAACGGCCGTGACGCTCGCACCCGAGGTGATGCCGATGACGTCCGGACTGGCCAGCGGGTTGCGCATCAGGCTCTGGAAGAGCGCGCCGGACAGGCCGAATGCCGCTCCGCTCAGCACGGCCGTCAGCACCCGCGGCAGCCGTACGTCAAGGACGAAGAACTCGCTCTCCCATGCGGCCCTACCGAGCAACGGCCCGACGAGTGAACGCAGCACCTCGGACAGCGGCACGCCGAACTCGCCCAGCATCAGCGCGGCCGCCAACGTCCCGAGCACGGCGAGCACCAAGGCGGCGATCACCGTGTACGTACGCCGTCCGACGCGGTGGCGCACCGCGGTCACGGTGCGACGTGCGGCTTCCCGGCCCTCCGTCTCCGCTGCCGCTGCGGCCCCTCCGGTCACGGTGTCGCCGCTCATCACCACTCCGCGAGCTTGTGCCTGCGTACCAACAGAACGAACACCGGGGCGCCGATGACCGGAGTCATCAGCCCGACCTGGAGCTCGGCAGGGCGTACCGCCAACCGGCCCACGATGTCCGCCGTCAGCAGCAGCAAGGGTGCCAGCAGCATCGAATAGGGCAGTATCCAGCGGTAGTCCGGACCGGTGAGCAGGCGTGCCACATGCGGCACGGTCAGGCCGACGAAGGCGATGGGACCGCACATCGCGGTGGCGGCTCCGCACAGCAGGACCACGGACAGCGCCGCCAGCATGCGGCCCCGTTCGAGGTGTTGGCCGAGGGAACGCGCGGTGTCCTCACCCAGCGCGAGGGCGTTGAGCATCCGCCCCGAGGCCAGCGCCAGCACCGCGCCGACAGCCACGAAGGGCAACGCCTGTCCGACGACCGCACCGTCCCGGCCGGCCAGCGAGCCCACCCGCCAGAACCTGAACTGGTCGAAGGTGTCCGTGTCGACCAGCAGCATCACGGTGAGCAAAGAGGTCAGGGCAGCACTCACCGCCGCCCCCGAGAGCGCGAGCCTGACCGGCGTGGCACCACCTTGTCCCCGCGCACTCACCGCGTGGACAAGACAGGCCGCCAGTGCGGCGCCGACAAGACCGAACCACACGTAACCGGTCAGGGCGGTGATCCCGAAGATGTCGATGCCGACGACGATGAAGAGCGCGGCGCCGGCGTTCACACCCAGAATGCCGGGGTCGGCCAGCGGGTTGCGGGCCACCCCCTGCATGACGGCACCGGCCAACCCGAGCGCCGCCCCCGCGAGCACCCCGAGGGCCGTGCGTGGGAGCCGCAACTCCCATACGGCCAAGTGGTCCACGTCGTGCGGTTCGAAAGGAAACAGCGAGTCCACGACCGTGCCCAGCGGCACGGCCCGCGTGCCCACAGCCGTGCTGACGGCCGTCGCCACGAGAAGGGCGAACAGCACGGCACCCAAGCCGGACAGCAGCTTGGCGCGGTTGCCTCTCACCCTGGTTTCCCCGTTCCTGCTCGCTGTTCACGGCCCGCGACATACGTGGCTCTTGCAACTACGGTGAGGCTAACCTCAGCTACCTGTCGCGTCGACACGCGAAGCCTCGAACACCCCCCCCGTGGACCTGAGGAGAACGCATGCTGCCCCTGAACGGCCGTCGACGGTTTCTGACCACCGGTGCCCTGGGGCTCCTCGCGCTCGGCGCGGCGGGCTGCTCGCCCCCGGAGGCCGGCCGCAGACCGGCCGCCTCCGGCGACGGAAACGCCTGGAGCTTCACCGATGACGCCGAGCGCACGGTCCGGCTGGGCAGTCTCCCGCGGCGCATCGTGGCCTACGCCACCGCAGCCGCGGCCCTGTGGGACTACGGCATGCGCCCGGTCGGTGTCTACGGCTCCTTACGGAAGCAGGGCGGCGGCAAGGACGTCACCCTGCTCGGCGAGGTGGACCTGAGCCGTGTGGCCACGGTCGGCGGAAGCTGGGGCCAGATCAGTGTGGAGCGGCTGGGGAGGCTGCGCCCCGACCTCGTCGTCGACCCCCTCCAGTACGGCGCGCACCAGCTTGACCAGAGCAGCCTGGAGCTCACCGGAAAGCTGGCCCCCGTGGTGTCCATAGAGGTCTACGGGGCCACGGTCGACACCGCCGTACGACGCTACGCCGACCTCGCCACTGCTCTCGGAGCAGACTTCACCACACACGAGCTGCGCCGGGGGAAAGCGGCGTACACCGCCGCCCGCGACAGGGTCCGCCGGGCCATCACCGCCAAACCCGGACTACGGGTCCTGTTCGCCTCCGCCGACCACGACGGCATCAGGATCAGCAAACCGGGCTTCCCCTCGATCGCCGACTTCGAAGGCCTCGGCCTCGATGTCGTCAAACCCACCGGCGGCAGCACCATCTACGTGGAAAAGCTCTCCTGGGAAGTAGCCGACCGCTATCAGGCCGATCTGATCCTCCTCGACGTCCGCGCCAGCAGCCTCCAGCCGGCGGACCTGCGAAGCAACAGCCTGTGGCGCAGCCTGCCCGCCGTCCGCGCCGGCCGGCTCGGCACATGGCACCCGGAGCCCACCCTCAGCCACCATGGCATGGCAAAGGTCTACGACTCCCTGACCGCCACACTCACGGATGTCTGACGGTGTATCGCCGGAGTTCGGCTTCTCCGTGTCGCGGTGGGCGCTGGGTGGTCGCCGCACCGCTCCGAGGTGGACGTTGCGCTTCCCCCCTCGGGCGGGTCGAGCCGCTCGGCCGGGGGTTCCGACCGGGACGGAGACAACGGACGGCAAATGGCGCGGGATGACGACAGTCAGCTACTGGAGTCGGTGGCTCACCGACCAGGTGGCCGACGATCTCGACCCGCGGGCTTGGCGCCGGCGTCCCGCCGCGCGCCGGGCCGGCCCGAAGGTGCCCAGCAGCCACGGGAGGCCCACCGGCTTCCCGCCGAGTGACGAGAACTGGATCCCCTGATGACTTCTGTACTGCGAATCGACGTTGATGATCCGGACGTCGACATGGACCATGCTCAGCGTCTGCTCCATCGGGGCGAGCCCTTTACCGGAGAAGCAGCCGAGTACCAAAGCGGACGCCTGATCAGCCTGGACGAGTACACCGACGGAGTCCTGAACGGACCGTCACTCGAGTGGTACCAGACCGGGACGTTGCGTTCCGAGGGGAGGGCGCGGGGCGGCCGTGCTGTGGGTGAATTCCGGGAGTGGCACCCCAACGGGGTCTTGAAGTCCCGAAAGTTCTTCGACGGCGCCACCGCTTCTCTTCGTGACGAGGACACGTGGGATGAGCAGGGAGCTCCGCTGTCCTCGTGGCGCCGTGACGACAGCTGAACGGGACACACCGTGCCCGTGATGTGAGCGGACAGGTGATGCCATGACCCGACGCCGTGGCCCGCGGAGTTGCCGGCCGCACACCTGATCAAGGACGCGAGGAGGCGACGGCTGTGATCGCCTCCACCTCCAGCACCGCGTCCTGCCGCTGCTTCGTCGAGACGCGGGCGGCGGTGAAGGCATGGAATTCTGTGTCGACGCGATGCAGATGGGCCCGGCGCTGTCCGCCGTGACGGGTGCGAACAGTGCTGACCAGGGCGGCGTTCTTACGACACGGAATATTCATCGACGTCTGCTGCTTTGGGTCGTCCGACTGGGGCCTTGGGGCATCCAGGTCGGACTGCGACGGCCCGGCCCAGGCTGGGACATGCGGGGTTCGGGGTTACTGCCCCGCCACCACCAACCCCGCCTCGTAGGCGAAGACGGCTGCCTGGGTGCGGTCGCGCAGGCCCAGTTTGACCAGGATGCGGCTGACGTGGGTTTTCACTGTCTGTTCGGCGATGACCAGGCGGGTGGCGAGTTCGGAGTTGGAGAGGCCCTGGGCTATCAGGCGGAGGACTTCGGTTTCGCGTTCGCTGAGGTCGGCGATGCGTTCGTTGCGGCGGCGGGGGGTGTGCAGGCGGGAGAACTCCTCGATGAGGCGCTTGGTGACCGTGGGGGCGAGGAGGGCTCCGCCGTGGGCGATGGTGCGGACCGCGTCGGCGAGTTGGTGGGCCGAGGTGTCCTTGAGGAGGAAGCCGCTCGCGCCGACGCGCAGGGCCTCGTAGACGTATTCGTCCGAGTCGAACGTGGTGAGGATGATGATCTTGACGTCCGGGTTGTGTTCGGTGATCCTCAGCGTGGCCTCCAGGCCGTCGAGGACCGGCATCCGGATGTCCATCAGGACGACGTCCGGGGCGAGTTCACCGACCTGGCGGACCGCGTCCTCGCCGTTCACGGCCTCGCCCACCACGTCGATGTCCGGCTGTGCGTTGAGGAGGATGCCGAAGCTCTCCCGGATCAGGGTCTGGTCGTCGGCGACCAGTACGCGGATGTGGGTCGTCATGAGCCCTCGCCCTTCCCCGCATCCGCCGTCTCGGGCGTGGGCATGGGCGGAGAAGCCATGGCGCCGCGCCAGGGGGCACGGCTGTTGTCTCGTTTTCGTGGTCCGGTCTTCGGGGAGTTGCCCCCAGTGGAAGCCCGTTCCCTGATGCTCAGCACGCCGTGTCCCTCCCCGTCTGGCCGTCGCGCACCGGTTGCCGGGCTGTGGGAAACGCGTATGCGGAGGCCAGTCCGCCGTAGGATAACTCGAACTCCAGGGTCGGCAGTTGTGGCGTGGCGTGGTGCGGTGCCGGCCGGCGCACTCTGGCTGGTGCGGGTCGCTCCGCTGGGTGCGGGGCGTTGAGCGTCTTCTGTTTGTCCTGGTGAGGTGGAGCGGCGAGGGGCCGGGGGCCGTCCACTCGTCCGTTGCGCGGGTGTGGGGTCGGTCGGTTGGCGCCGGTCGGCCCGGTCCTGCGGGGAATGCTCGTCGTCCCGGCGCTGCAGGGAACCAGGGACTCAAAGAACCAGGGACTCAAAGAACCAGGGGAACCAGTAGCTCTCGGTACTGAGAGGCGAGGCGTGGTCATACCTCGGAGCTACGGATGCAGTTGGCGCTTGAGCGGGACGCTTTCCCGGGTGTGAATTTCTAGCCTTCCAGTCAGTTGATGGAATCACTGGGAGGAACGGTTGCCGATGCGTGCTCGTGGGTGGGGGAGACGTGGGCTGCTGGCGGCCGTTGCGGCAGCGATGGTGGTGTCGGTGAGTGCCGCCGCGCGGTCCGCTGTCCCTGGTACGCCCTCGCCGCCGCGGCTTCCCGCGGTCACGGCGGGGACGCTGGAGGCGCGGTACGCCGCGAACCGGGCTGCCGTCGTCGCGGCCGAGCGTGCTGCGCATCGGATGGGCGATGGGGAGCGCGAGCGTCATCTGCGCCAACTGGGCGCTCGGGGGCGGCACTTCCTGGACTTCGGGGCGGCGGGCGACGGGCAGGCGGTGGAGGTGCTCGGTGACCTTGCTGCCGCGGGGCGGATCGCTGTTCTGGTGCCGGGCTCGGACACGACGGTCGACACCTTCGACTACCTCGGGTCGCGCCGGGCCTCGCTCGGCGGTGGTGCCCGTGCGCTGTACGGCGAGATGCGCCGGGTCTCTCGCGTTCCCGCGGCCGTGGTGGCCTGGTACGGCTACCGCGCGCCCCGCACCATGAGCCGGGATGTGCTGAGCACGGCGCGCGCCACCGAGGGCGGTGGCCGGCTGCGGCGGCTGCTGGACGAGTTGCGGTCCGTGAACCCGGCGGCGCGGGTGACGCTCCTGTGCCATTCGTACGGTTCCGTGGTCTGCGGCAGCGCCGTTGGCGGCGCGGACCGCGCGGTGCCGTCGTCCCTCGCCGGCATGGCGGTCTTCGGCAGCCCCGGGATGGGGGTGGGATCCGCGGCCGCATGTCACGGCATACCGGTGTGGGCGGGGCGGGGAGCGGACGACTGGATCGCCGGGGCCCCGCACGTCAGCGTGCCCGCCTTCGGCGGGATGGTCGGTTTCGGCGCGGACCCGGTGTCCCGGTCCTTCGGGGCGAGGCGCTTCGACGCCGGTAGCGGCGGGCACAGTGACTATCTCGCGCCCGGCAGCCTCCCGTTGCACAACCTCGCGCTGATCGCCGCGGGGCGGACGTCGGAGGTCTCCCGTGGCTGAGGTACGTCCCCGCCCCGCTGTGCACACCGGTCCCGCCGCACGACCCCGTCCTGCGGTACGAACCCGTCCGACCGGACGTCCCCGCCCCGCGGCCCCGCCCCGCAGGGCGCCGATGCCCGGCGGCAGTGTGCCCGCCGGCCCGCCCCCGCGTTTCGGCCGGCTGCACGCGCTGGTGCTCCGGATCGACGCGGCGACCCCGGCCGACCGCGATCGGGCGGTCGATGTGCTGCGGGCCCTGTCCGCCCTCGGCGTCGTGCTCGGCCACTGGTTGGTGACCGCCGTGACGCTGCGCGCCGACGGTCACCTCATGGGGGACAGTCCGCTGCGCCATATGCCCGCTCTGGCGCCGGTGTCGTGGGTGCTGCAGCCGCTGGCGGTCTTCTTCTTCGTCGGGGGGCGGGTCGCGGCACGCGGCTGTGCCCCCGTGGGGCCCACGCGTACGGCATACGGTCCCTGGCTGGTGCGGCGGACGCGCCGGCTGCTGCGGCCGGTGGGCACGGTGCTGTTCCTGTGGATGCTGGTGGTGCTCGGCCTGGCCGTCACCGGTGTCGCGCACGAGACGATCAGCACGCTGCTGAGCCTGGTGGTCTCGCCGCTGTGGTTCCTGCTGGTGTTCCTCGTGCTGACGGCCGCCACACCCCTCGTCCGGCGGGCGCCGGGGCGGATAGCGGTCGTGGCGTGTGCTGTGGTGGCCGTGCTGGATGTGGCGCACTTCGCCGGTGGCGGTGTGGCGTGGGTCGAGACGGTCCGCAATGTGAACGTCCTCGCGGGGTGGCTGGTGCCGTACTGCCTGGGCGCGGTGTGGGCCGCCGGCGGCTTCGCCCGTCGCCGGTACGCGGTCGCCCTGCTGGTCACCGGAGCCCTGGCGACCGCCGTGCTGATCGTGTGGGGCGGTTATCCTGCCAGCATGGTCGGTGTCCCGGGCGCGGCCATGTCGAACCTCAACCCGCTCTCGCTCGCCGGCGTCACCTTCGGCCTGGCGCAGTGCGGCGCGGCCCTCCTGCTGTGCGGGCCGCTGCGTCGCCTGGTCGGACAGCCGCGATCCGCGACCGGTCAGCGTCATCTGTCGGGCGGGCAACGCGTTGCCACACCAGGGCAGTTCGCCTGGGCGGCCGTGGCACTGATGAACCTCTCCGTGATCACGATCTTCCTCTGGCACCAGACCGCGATGCTCTCGGCCACCGCGATCACTCTCGCGCTCACCGGTCCGCACGCCGGCCTCCACACCGTGCCCGACGGACCGAGTTGGGTCTTCGCCCGGCTCCTGTGGCTGCCCGTGTTCGTCCTGCTGCTGGTGGCGCTGTGCAAGGCGTTCCAGCACGTGGAGGGGGACTCGCGGGCGGAGCGGACGGAGCGAGGTGGCGGTCCGAGGCGTTGACGAGCCGAGTCGTGGGTGAGCCAAATCCGTGACCACCCGACCCGACCCGACTCGGCCCGACCCGTCCCGACTCGGCCCGTCCCGAGTCCTCCAGTCCGCGACTGCCCCCGCTTCCCCAGGTCCGGGCCCTAAACTTCCCGATATGGCTCTCTCTTCCGGCCCGCACTCCGGGCAGTGGCTGCGTACCTACCGGCCGGTGGCCGCGCCTCGGCTGCGGCTCATCTGTTTTCCGCATGCCGGCGGCTCGGCGAGCTTCTTCCGTTCCTGGCCGCAGCACCTTCCGGCCGACTGGGAGGTGAGTGCGGTGTGCTATCCGGGCCGTGAGACGCGGATGGCCGAACCCGCCCTCACGAGCATGGCGGAGCTCGCCGGCCGGATCGCCGACGAACTGGCACCGCGCATGACGTCCCGCACGGTCTTCTTCGGCCACAGCATGGGGGCCTCCGTGGCGCATGAGGTCGCGGCGCTGCTCACCGGGCGGGGGGCCGTGGGCCCGGCGGCGCTGCTCGTCTCGGGGCGGGCCGCTCCGCATCGTCTGCGGCGCCTCGGCAGCGGGGACGAGGGCCTCACCGATGAGGAGCTGCTCGCCAGGGTCGGCGGGCTCGGCGGGCCGGGGACGGAGTTCCTGCACGATCCCGAGATGCGCGAGCTGTTCCTGCCGCCGATCCGTGCGGACTACCGGCTGGTCGAGTCGTATGCGGAGGAGTCCAAGGCGCCTGCCGTCGACATTCCCGTTGTTGCCTACTTCGGGACGGACGACCCCGATCCGGCCCCCGACGACGTCCGGGCGTGGGCGGAGCTGACCTCGGGCCGCTGTGAAGCGCGTGCATTTCCCGGGGGGCACTTCTATCTCGTCCCGCACGAGGCGGAGTTGGTCGGCGATATCCGGGAGCGGGTCGCCGCGCTGGGGTGAGACGCCGTGTGGCGCCCGCCCGCTAGCCCGCCAGCCGGCCGGCCAGCCCGTCGGCCCGGCGCACTCCGGTGCCGGCGCGCGCTCGCGGGACCTCCTCCGCGCCTCCGCCGTGCGTGGCGGCCGGCCGGCCGCCCCCTCCTCACCGCCCCCTCCGCCGGTGATCCAGATAGAGGGCCAGTGCTCCCAGGGCCAGCAGGCCGCGGGGCAGGCCGCGCCGTTCGCCGCCCTGGGCGGTGCCCCGGTGGGTACGGCTCGTCTGGAAGGACAGCTGGCGGTTGGACACGTCGTCGCCCAGGGCCCGGAGTTGCTGGCCGGCGGAGGCGGAGCCCAGGAGGGTCTCCAGTGCGGTCCGGGCGCCCTGTTGCCAGGAGGCGGCTTCGCCGAGGAGCCGGACCATGATGCCGGGCACCTCCTTCTGGAAGACCTTGGCCAGTGCCAGTTCCGGTGCCAGGCAGCGGACCGAACCCTCCAGGTTGGCGAAGGACTTGCCGAGGATCGACACCGCCGGGCTGGAGGCGATGCCGCGCCGGCTCGCCTTCTGGAGGACGGAGGTCAGTGTCACGCCGAAGTCGAGGTCGTCCAGGGAGGCCGAGGCGATCTTGGGGACCAGGGCGGCCATGTCGGAGCGGAAACCGGGGATGTCCGACCAGGGGGTGGCGCGTCCCATCTCGGTCCACGCGGTGGCCAGGCCGTGCCCGTCGTTCTGCGCGACGCACATCAGGACCAGCAGGAGGCTCATGCTGGTGCGCTGGTCGATGCGGCCGACCATGCCCCAGTCGATGAGGGTGGCGGGCCCGCCCGGGACGGCGAAGACGTTGCCGGGGTGCGGGTCGGCGTGGAAGAACCGGTCGATGAAGTACCCGCGGTACATGAAGGCGAGCAGTTCGCGGCCCATCTCCGCGCGCTCGCGGTCGGAGAAGTCCGCCTGGTCGATACGGCGTACCGACGTGCCCGGCGCCATGGCCTGCACCAGGACGCGCGGCTTGGCGACGATCACCTTGGGGACGGCCAGCGAGCGGTAGCCGCGGATCGACTCGCGTGCGCGGTCCATGTTGTCCGCCTCACCGGTGAAGTCCAGTTCGGGTTCCATGGCGTCGAAGACGATGCCGAGCATGGACTCCACGTCCACGACGGAGCTGAAGCGCGGCGCCCCGCGGGTGACCATCCGGGCGGCGCGGCGCAGCATCGCCATGTCCGTCAGGACGTCGTCACGGATGCCGGGCCGCTGCAGTTTGATGACGCCCGGCCGCCCGCCGGCCAGCGTCACCCGGTGGACCTGTGCCAGGGACGCGGCGCCCAAGGGGCGTTCGGTGTCGATGTCGTCGAAGCGGAGTTTCCAGTCCGGCCCCAGGTCGCGCTCCAATACGGGCTCGAAGACGCAGAAGGGCTGCACCGCCACCTCGTCGTGGAGGTTCTGCAGTTCGGCGATCATGGAGGGCGGGACCATGTCGGGCCGGGTGGAGAGGATCTGTCCGATCTTCACGTAGAAGGGGCCGAGGCTCTCCAGCGCGCCGCGGACGGCCCGGGCCCGCCGCTGCTCGGGGTCCGCCCCGCCGGCGTGCCGCGCGGACCGGCGGGTCTCGTCGGCCACCAGTTGCCCCAGTACCTTGGCCACCACGCGTACGCGATCACCGACCTTCCGCGACACTCGCCGGGTACCTGCCTTCCTCGCCGTGTTGTCGGTACGGCCCGGTCCTGTCCGTAGCGTCCGGGCCTTGTCCTGTCCGCACTGGGGCCCTGTCCGGCCGTGCCGGCGACGGCCGGACAGGGGGAGACGCATCCGTCAGCCGGGTCCTACGCCCGCGCCTTCGGCATTTTCGGGATCAGGCCCTGGACGCCCTCCAGCACCCCGGTCAGCGTGCTGATCAGCTCGCTCAACTGGGCGATCTGCTGCGGTAGTTGGGCAAGGCCCCCGGCCATGTCCGCCGCGCCGCCGACCATCTGGGAGACCTGGCCGGCCGCGGCCATCGGGTTGAGGCCGCCCGCCGCCTGGCCGAGGCCCGCGACGGGGTTCGGCAGGCCGCCGCCGGCCAGCAGGCCCAGGGCGGCGGCCGGGTTGCCGGCGGCGCCGAGGGCCGCGAGGGGGTTGCCGGCGAGGGCCAGTGCCGCGAGCGGGTTGGCCCCGCCGCTGTTCTTCTTGCCGCTCCTGCCGGTGAGGCCCTGCACCGCGGCGAGGGTGCTCAGGGAGCGGAGCGTCTCCGCCGGCAGACCGGCGAGTGCCTGCAGCGGCAGATTGGCCAGGCCGAGGTCCGTGTCCTTGTCGTCGTCATCACGATCCAGGAGCTCGTCGAACGCCTTCTTCGTGTCATCGGCGATGTCACCGATGAAGTCCTTGAACGTGTCACTGGTGCCCATGAGCGCAGTCTCCTTGGACTTCGAGGGGACGGGCACCCCGAGCGGGGGCCCGCTGGTGCCGCTGGTGCGGCAGCTTTCGTGGCGCCGCCGGGCTCAGCCGGCGGCGTGGTGCGGGACGGGGTGCCTGCCGCGTCCGTGCAGCAGCAGCCCGGCCGATTCGGGGCGGTGGCCGCACCAGACGACCCGGCCGGTCAGCAGGGTGTGGTCCCACTCCTCCCGGGCCGCCTCCAGCGTGCAGACGATCCGCACCGGAGCCGAGGCGAGCAGTGGTTGGCCCAGGTGGAAGGCGTGGGAGACACCGTCGAAGCGCCGCTGCGGAGGGCCGGTGGCGAACCGCTCGACGAGATGGCGCTGTTCCCAGCCCAGCACGCTGACCCCGAAGGCACCGCTGCGGCGGATCCACGACAGGGTCTGGCCCGACGAGGTGAGGGAGACCACCAGCGCGGGCGGGCTGAGGGACAGCGAGAGCAGGGCGCTGACCGTGACCCCGACGGGGCCCACCGGGGTGTTCGTCGTCACCACGGACACGCACGACGGCACATGGGCCATCGCCGCGCGGTAGATGTCGGCCGGCGGGGCCTGCTGCCGGGCGGTGTCAGGGGGTGCTGTCACAGGTTTCCTCCTCCTTGACGGCGCGGGGTGCGCGGGCGCCCCTCAACCGGTGGCGGTCTTGTCGCGCAGGATCCGGCTCGCCGAGTCCAGATGACCCGCCAGGTGGCGGTAGGACTCCCAGACGCCGGTCTCGGTGTAGGCGATGTCCCGCTCGCGGCAGAAGTCCCTGACGATGGGATACGCCCGGCGCAGTGCGGAGCGCGGCATGCCGGGGAACAGGTGGTGCTCGATCTGGTAGTTCAGCCCGCCGTGGAAGAAGTCGCCGAGCAGGCCGGTCGGCAGCGTCCGGGCGGTGAGCACCTGCCGCTCCAGCCAGCTCCACTCCCGGCCGGTGCGGGTGGGCAGCCCTTTGTGGTTCACGGCGAAGCCCAGGCCGAGGAGGTAGCCCAGCAGCCCCTGGTGCACGGCGAGGAAGAGCGCCGCGGCCGGCAGCGGCAGCAGGACGAGGACGGCCCCCAGGTAGAGCGTCACATGTGCCAGCAGCAGACCGCCCTCCAGCCACGGGCGGCGGATCGCCCGGCGGCGCAGCGCGATGAGGCCGGCGATCCGCAGGACCACCGCCTCCAGGCCCAGCAGGGGGAAGAAGAGGTAGCGCTGATTGCGGGCGAGGAAGTGCGCCAGGCCGGAGCGCTGCCCGGCCTGTTCGGGAGCGAAGATCGCCACCCGGCGCAGGATGTCCGGGTCCAGCTCCAGATGGTTGGGGTGGTTGTGGTGCCGGTTGTGATGCTGCACCCACCAGCCGAAGCAGACGCCCAGCGCGAGGTTGGCGTGCACCAGGCCCAGCACCTGGATGGTCCGGCGGTGGCGGGAGATCTGCCGGTGCCCGGCGTCGTGCACCACGAAGGCCAGCTGCTCGGACCACACGGCGAGCCAGCCCGCGACCAGGACGACCTGCCACCACTCCCGGTCACAGCGGGCCAGGGCCGCCCAGCCGAGCCCGTTCAACAGCCAGATCAGCGCGATCCGGCCGGCATAGCGGGCCCGGCGGGGCTTCATCAGGCCCGCGTCGTGGACCCGCCGGGACAGCTCGCGGAAGTCCTCGTCCCGGTCCGCCTCCTGGTGCTGCGCCGCGTCGTCGTCCTGGGCGACCCCGTTGATCCGGCGTGCCGCGCCGCCCTCGGCCGGGGGCGGGGCCGGCACACCGCGCCCTGCCGTCGTGCTCATCCGCCCAGCCCCATGTACGCGAGCCGGGTCTGCTGGGTGCGGCGGGACCACTCCAGGGCGGTACGCATCCGCTCCTCCGCGGTGGTGTCGACGAGCCGGCGGCCGGGCCACACCTCGTAGTCGCCCACGAGGGCGCGGTGTTGCTCCAGCCCCTGCTGGAACAGTTCCTCGCGCCGGTGCGTCATCTCCTGCACCGGCAGCCCGGCCCACAGCCGCTCCCCGCTCTCCAGCAGTGCGCCGATGCGCGCCCGTTCCCCGGGGCGGCGCCGCAGATGCCGCCGGACGATGGTGGAGCCCACCGAGAGGTGCCGGATCTCGTCGATGCCCGCCGCCCGCTCGATCTCGGCGGCCGGGGCGTCGAGCGGCCGCCACTTGCGTTCGCTCAGTTCCGCGGTGGGGGCGAGGACCCCCTCGACCAGCACGGTGAGGGTGACCACCCCGCCGATGTAGTCGTGGTCGTCCTCCAGGACGGACCGCCCGAAGCGCTCCAGCGGGTCCAGGACCGCTTCCCGGTCGGCCCCGGCGAGCTTCTCCATCGTGTCGGCCAACTCGTCCTGCGGGACGCCGAGTTCGTGCAGGTGGCCGCGGAAGGCGTAGGCGTGCCGCGCCTCGTCCATCAGCTGGGTGGTGAAGAAGTCCAGCTCCGCGAGGTCGGGTGCCTGGGCGACGAGGTAGCTGAGGGCCCGGGCCGCCTTCTCCTCCGCCATCGAACGGAACGCCATCTCCTGCATGACCGCCTCGCGCAGCGGGCCGTCGAGGAGCATGTGGTCCGGTACGGCGACGTCGCGGGAGCGGCCCATGGGGTCGCCGCGCAGGGTGCCCTGGGGCACCGCGCGCAGCCAGTAGGCGATGTCACAGCCTTCGGGGGTCAGCTCGGTGGTGAGTGCTCCGTCCAGCAGGTCCGGAGCCCGGTCGGGATCCGCTTCGCGAGGGACGGTGCCGGGTGCCACGCTCAACATCTCGGTTCCTCTTTCGGTGGTGTCGGTGGTCGACGGACTGGTCGACGGGACGGCGGAGTCGATGGGCCGACGGGCTGGGGAACACGTGGGGGAGGGCGGCGGGAGCAACGGGCGGGTCCGGTCGCCGGCCGGGCGGAAGAGCGGGGACGAGGGGCGGGGCGCCCCCGTCAGACCGTCCTCGTCAGGCGCAGCAGGTTCCACACGGCCGCGGCGCTCACGCCGTCCTGGAACGCCAGGTACTCGGGCTCGATGTGCTGCGGTCGCCACTTGAGCTTGAAGGACTCCTGGGCCGCCGCGGGGTAGAGCGCCTGCCCTCTGCGGGCGAGCAGCTCCAGCACGCGCCGCAGGAAGGGGCTGGACGGCCGGGGGCCCTCGACGGGGTCGCCGAACTGGACGAACGGGGTGAAGCCCAGGTGCAGCCAGCCGCAGCCCTCCTCCTGGAACTGCTGGAGAGCGGTGGCGAAGAGGAGATCGACGGTTCCGGGAGGGGCCTGCGGCGACCGGCGCGTCAGGTCGTACAGCCAGCCCGCGCGCTCCCCGAAGACCGGCGAGTAGGAGACATAGCCCACCGTGCGCCCCTCGTGGGCGGCGGTGAAGAGCCGCCGGTAGGGCCTGCCGGGGCCGCCCCGCTCCCCGATGAGGAAGTCCAGCTCCTTGACGTGCCGGCCCTTGGCGCGGAGCCAGGCGGCGTCCACGCGGTCGAGGGCGGCGGCCCGGTCCGGATCGTCGGCCTCGCCCGGCGGGCACTCCCGGACCGTCACGTCCTCGCGTCGCGCCCGGTTCACCATGTTGCGCACCTTGACCATGCGCTGGCCCCGGAGGCTGTAGCCCTCCAGCGCGATGCTGAAGGACGCGCCGAGCTGGTTGACGACGAAGCCGTGGCCGGCGTGGAGCAGGGCGTCGTCGTGGGAGAGCTGGACCGCGCCCACCCGCCGGCGCTCGCCGCGCGCCCGTTCCAGCAGCGCGGCGAGGACGCGCTCGCGGTCGCCGAAAGCGCAGACCGGGCCGCACAGTTCGAACAGATGCCGGCTGCCGCTCTCCCGGTAGGCGGCGAACCCGTCCAGGCCCGCGGGGCACAGCCGGCGGATGCCGGTGTTCATGGTCAGGAAGGCGCTGCTGTGCCGGCCGTGGCGGCGCAGCACGTCCACCGCCTCGTCGTCGCTGAGGGCGGCCGGGGCGGTCACCGCACGGCCTCGCTCGGATGCCGCCCGGTGCTCCGGCGCGGCCCCGGCGGCTTCCCCGGCGCCGCGTCGGACGGTGCCAGGGCGTACCAGGGCACGGTCGCGAAGGTCCGGAGCGCGGCGCCCACCGCCGGATGTGCGACGGGCTCGAACGAGACGGTGAAGGACTTCACGAAATTGCCGAAGAGACCCCGGTCCCCGCACAGATGGAGGGGGATCACGAGCAGCGCCCACTCGGGGCCGGCGGCCCAGATCCAGCCCGCGACGACCAGCCCCTGGAAGGCGAGGCTGTGCATCAGGTTGTAGAGCACGTAGTAGGCCCGGTGGATCCGCCCGTCACGGCTGCGCCGGAAGGCCACGGCCCCCGGCAGGTAGCCGATCACGTCGATGTACGCGAAGAGGACCACCGCCACCCACCAGCGGACCGCGCCGAGATGGGCCACGAAGAACCCGCCCGCCACGGCGAGCCCGAGGAGGTACTCCAGCCTCAGCAGCCGGTAGGTGGTGGGCGTCTGGCACAGGTTGTGGGTGTCCATGCCTCAGCTCCGGCCCGCTGCCGCGGGCACCGCGTCGGCCGGCCGGGCCCCGGTGAACCAGCCCGCCAGCGCCCGCGCCACGTTGTCCTTGAGCACCCGCTCCGCGGCCGGGTCGAGGAGCTGGGCGAGGCTGGCCACCCCGAAATCGAAGCGGGCGGTGAAGCGGACCTCGCACCCCGAGGGGATCTCCCGTAGGCGCCAACTGCCCTCGAAATGCTGGAAGTCGCCGTCCTCCTGGACGAACTCGATCCGCAGGTTCTCCCGGTCGACGCGGTCGCGCTCGCTCCAGCGGAGCGTGCCGCTGCGGAAGTGGACCTCCCAGCGGCTCACGGACTCGCCCGGGTGCCGCGGGTCAGGGGTGACGGCCACCGACCGTACGTCGGGGGCGTGGGCGGCGAAGCCGGACAGGTCGGCCAGGGCATCGAGCACCTCGGCGGGCGACTCGTCGACGAGCAGGGTCAACTCGGCACAGCGCATGGGCGGTTCTCTTCTTTCCAGGCGTTCCGACGGCTCTCGGCGAGTGCCGTGCAGGCGTGTTCGAAGGTGGTGAGCAGGATGTCCACGTCCCGGTCGGTGAGGACGGCGGGCGGGGTGAACCTGAGCACCGCGTGCGAGTTCAGCGAGTGGTTGGCGAGCACTCCGCGGGAGAGCAGCTCCAGCAGGAGTTCGGCGGTCAGGCCGGGTTCGGCCAGCTCGACCCCGATCAGCAGGCCGGCGCCGCGCACCTCCACCAGCAGGTCCCCCAGGCGCTCGGCCGCGATCTGCCGGATACGGGGCAGCAGATGGCTGCCCAGCGCTTTCGCCCGGGAGACCAGGTCCTCTTCCCTGATGCAGGCGATGGCGGCCTCGGCCGCCGCCATCGCCACCGGCGCCGCGGAGAAGGTGGAGGTGTGCACGAAGGGGTCGCGGCCGAACGGCTGGAAGACCTCCCGGCCCGCCACCATGGCGGAGACGGGGATGACGCCGCCGGACAGCGCCTTGCCGACCAGCAGGATGTCGGGGACGACTCCCTCGCGGTCCGCGCCCCACCAGCTGCCGAGCCGGCCGAGCCCGGTCTGCACCTCGTCGAGCACCAGCAGCGCGCCGTGCGCCCGGCAGGAGGCCGCGACCTCCGAGAGGTAGCCCGGCGGAGGGAGGAGCACCCCGGCCTCCGCCTGCACCGGCTCCACGATCACACACGCGGTGTCGGCCGGGCCCTGCGCCAGCTCCTGTTCGAGCGCGGCGGCGTCCCCGTAGGGGAGATGCCGGACCCCGGGCAGCAACGGGAGGAACGGCCCGCGGTACATCGGGTTGCCGGTGGCCGACAGCGCGCCCATGGTCTTCCCGTGGTACCCGCCGTGTGCGGCCACCACCGTGGTCCTGCCGTGACAGCGCGCCAGCTTCAGCGCGGCCTCGACGGCCTCCGCCCCGGACCCGGCGAAGTGGACGTGGTCCAGGCCGGGCGGGGTGACGGCGGCGAGCGCCTCGGCGGCCGCGCCCGCGCGGGGCTCCAGCAGCATCCGGGTGGCCACGGGGTGGGTCGCGATCTGCTCCGTGACCGCCCGCACCACCCGCGGATGCCGGGCGCCCATCAACAGCACGCCGTAGCCACCGCAGTTGAGCAGGGCGCGCCCGTCCGTGGTGTACACCCAGGCGCCCGAGGAGCTGCTCTCCACCAGCCCTCCGAAGAGTTCGCCGAGCGTCGCGCGGGCGGGGCTGAGATGGGCGCGGTAGCGGGCGGTCACCGCGGCCTTCGTCTCCTCGGGGGACCTGTCGTGCGCGGCGTCGACGGGCGGTGCGGGGCGTTGTTCGGGGACGGGGGCCGGGGGCGTGGTGTGCCCGCGGTTCCGGGCGGGGGGCGAGGTCATAGGGGCTCCAGGAGGAGGCGGAACGGTGCCGGCCGGAGCCGGCGGTCCAGGGCTCGGGGCTCAGGGCATGACGAACGGTTCACCGGCGAAGTAGGCGTCCATGGGGGCCGCCGTGCTCGTGCGCGAGGGCGGGTGGAAGGCCAGGGCCCGTCCCGCGGCCAGCCGGTAGGCGATGTCGGAGGAGTGGATGAAGGCCATACCGCCGAGGAGTTCGGCGGAGCTGCCGGACAGATCGGCGACCGCGTCCTGGACGGCGTAGCGCACCGTCAGCGCGTCGGCGAGCGCGCCCGTGCCGACCTCACCGTCGTCCAGCCGGAGCGCGACGGCGTCGAGCTGGAGCAGGGCCGAGCGCAGCCGGGACCCGAGGGCGGCGCGGTCCGAGGCGCTGCCGCGGGACCGCCGGAAGACCTCCTCGACCAGTGCGGCCGCCAGGCCCGCGTAGACGCTGGAGATGATCAGCTGGAACCAGATCAGTCCGGTGCTGGTGAGCCGTTCGGAGTCGGCGGGGTCGTCCCCCAGCCGCAGCAGCTCCTCCGGACCGCACGGGACCTCGTCGAAGCGCACCTCGTCGCTCTCCGCACCGGCCAGGGCGAGGGTGTCCCAGAAGGGGTGCACGCTGATGCCCTCGGCCCCCGCGGGGACCAGCACGATGGCGGTCTCGGGCGCCCCGCCGTCCTCCGCCGTCAACCGCACGCTCGCGGTGATCAGGTCCATGGACCGGGACAGGCTGCACGGCTTCTTCGATCCGGTCAGCCGGTAGCGGCCGTCCCCGGCCGGGCGTGCCGTCATCGTCGGCGCCAGCACGCCCTGCCCCGACGTGCCCTCCGCGAACGCCGAGGCCACCAGCAGCCGTTCGCCGGCCACTGCCCCGAGCAGCACGGGCACCAGGGGGTTCACGCTCTGGGGGACCGCACGCAGGGTGGCGACGGAGAAGCCGTGCATCGCCACCGCGGCGCCCAGCGAGGGGGAGTACGACGAGAGGGCGGTCATCGTCCGCACCGCGTCCCGGGCGCCGGCGCCCGCCCCGCCGTGTGCGGTCGGGATCAGCAGCCCGGCCCCGCCGTACTTCCGGAACAGTCCGATGCCGGGGCTGCCCGGACGCTCCAGTTCCTGCAGCGGGATGTCCGACAACGCGGGGCACAGCCCCGGCAGCAGGCGGTCGCAGTGGGACCGTGCTTCGTCCAGCATCCTCATGACGCGCTCCTGTCGGTGTGGTCGGTGCCCGCGGTGGAGCCGAAGACGGCATCGCGCGGGTGCACGTCGTGGGCGACGCTCACGCCCTGCAGCCGGGACGTGCGCAGCGGCGGATAGTTGGCCTCCCCGTACACCCCGCCGGTCAGGCCGGTCCCGCCGTGGGTGGGCAGCGTGGGGAGGAAGCCGACGTGGGAGTCGTTGACCTTGAGCAGGCCGCCGTTGCGGACGTCGCGGACGAACCGGTCGACGACGCGGTCCTCCCGCGCCCACACCGAGTTCCGCAGCCCGTAGGCGTTCTCGTTGAGGAAGGCCACCATCCGGTCCAGTACGAGGGCGTCGTCGCCGGGTTCGGCCACGACCACCGGCAGGAGCGGGAAGAAGGTCTCCTCGCGCACGGCATCGACGAGGCGCGCGCCGGCCAGGCCGTCCACCCGCAGCACGGTCGGCTGCAGGAAGGGGCCGTTGGCACTGACGGTGCCGTCGATCTCCATGCGGTGCCCGCCCCGCAGGAGCCGTGCGCCCGCGCCGGTCGCCTGGGCGAGGAAGGCGAAGAACTTCTCGCTGCGCACCACGGGGGAGAGCAGCGTCTCGGGGTCGTCGGGGTAGCCGGGCCGCAGCGCGTCCACGGCCTCGCCGAGCCGGCCCAGCAGCTCGTCCGCGATATCGGGGTGCACCACGGCGTAGTTGGGGACCATGCAGATCTGGCCGGAGCCGAAGAAGCACTCGGTCAGTGCCTGTACGGCGCGGTCGACGTCCGCGTCCCGCCAGATGGCGACGCCGTCGTTGCCGGCCAGTTCGAGGATCGGTTTCTTGCCCTGGGCGATGCACTTCGCCTCCAGGCGCAGCCCGACGTCGGAGGGGCCGATGTAGAAGATGTCGGCGACCGCCGGGTCGTTCAGCCAGGACTCCAGCACCTCTTGGGGCGCTGCGCAGAAGAAGTTCAGCGTCCCGGGCGGCGCCCCGGCCTCTTCGAGCGCGGGCACCAGGATTTCCCGCAGGACGTACATCGCACCCAGCGGCGCGCTGCGCGGGACCCGGACCACCAGGGTGTTGCCGGCGAGCATCGCGGTGGCCGCCAGCAGCACGCTCGACAGCGGTGCGTTCTGCGGGGGGTTGGCGCAGACCACGCCGTCGGGCTGGCGGCGGACGAGCATCCTGCGGGGCCCGCGGGAGTACTCCTGGTGCAGTTGGCCGGCGTAGAACCGGAGGTTCTCCTCGGAGTATCCGCCGAGGAGCCCCGCGAACTGCCACTCCGCGAGGACGCGCGGATGCTGCTCCTGGATCAGCACCTCGATGATCTCCGACCGGTGCGCCTCCAGACGGCGGCGCACGGCCCGCCCGAGGGCGAAGATCCTCGTCGCGGCGGGCGCGGCCGCCCACTGCGGGAATGCCTCGGCCGCCGCTTTCACCGCCGCCCCGGCGGTCTCGCCATCGGCGACGGAACAGCGGGCGAGCACATTCGGATTTCCCGGGTCCCCGGTGCCGCGTTCCAGGGCTCTTTTCGCCCGCAGTGTCGCGAAGACATCATTCAGCATGGCCCGCGCACTCATGCAGTAGACGCCGTCGTCGGAAGGCACCTCGACTCCGCCGACAAACGAGTGGTACTCGCGCGGCGCCGATTGCCGCACCGTTGGTTCGGCAGAGATGAATTCATCCTTCCCGTGGTCCGGGAAATCGACACAAAAGGATTCCTTGACCGAACCTTCCACCTGGAGATCATCCATTCCGAGGAAACTCCTTTCCGGCCTTCCGGCAGGGCGAGTAGTGCGTTACTTCCGCATTCCGGAGACCAAGAGCATGCTGAGTTCCTCGCCCCCCTGGAGAAGATTGCGAAAAGCCCCCATCCGCTCCACCACATAAGGCAGGCTCCACGGATCCGTGACGTCGGCGGCCCAGCCGTGGCGGGCCCACCAGTTCTCCGGATCCCGCAGCCGCCACGGCCATGGCGTCCCCGCCGCGGCCATGTCCTCCAGCCACGGGCGCATGAACGAGGACTGGGCGGTTTCGGCATTGAGGCATTCGGCGCCCAGGCTGCTGCCCGGGGCGGACAGCCCGGACGCGGTGGCCACGAGCTCCGCCACCACCTCGGGTTCGAGGTAGTAGAGCAGCCCTTCGCACAGCCACGCCGTTGGCTCGGCCGGATCGAAACCGGCCGCGATCAGAGCCTGTGACCAGGGGCCTTGCAGATCGGCCCGGACGGCGATGCGCTCGGCCACCGAGGGGGCGCTGCCCGCGAGCACCGCCTCCTTGAAGGCGTGCACCGCCGGCAGGTCCACTTCGTACAGCCGGGTTCCCGCGGGCCAGTCGAGCCGCAGGGCCCGGGTGTCGAGGCCCGCTCCCAGCAGCACCACCTGCCGGCACCCCGAGCCGGCACGAGCCGTGAGGTGGTCGTCGAAGAAGCGGGTGCGCACCGCCAGCCATTCGGGCAGCAGAACCTGAAAGGCACCGGCCCCGGGCGGGCCATGGAAGCCACCCGCGGCCGCCACGAATTGCCCGGCCCAGGGGTCGCTGAACAATGCGTGTGGCTTGCGGGATTCACCGGCCCGCATCTGCGCGGTCCACAAGGCGGTTTCCGAGACGCCGGCCAGCCCGATTTCGTAGTCCTGGGTCACCGGGAATCCCCCTCGCCGCGGAAAATCGACCTGTCCGCGAAGGCCAGAGATGAAGAGCCCTTAATGGTCCGTGTCGACCAATCCAAGAAGGCATCCTTTCGTGCGGCACACGGCATGTCGACGCCATACGCCAAACGGTCTAACGAGAAAGGATCCTACGGTGCGTGATCCGCCCGGTTGCAAGACCGGTCTGATTGAAGGACACGGACGGATGAATAGTACGACCGCTGGCCGTGAAACTCGGTCGATGATTTCCGGCCACCGGTTTTTGGCCACCGGTTTTGGCCACCGCTTTTCTTTTCCTTCATGTTTCCCCGGTGTTTCCCGTACGGGGGTGCCCGCATGATCCGGCCACTGCTCCCCGGAGGGCAGGGGTGGATGCCGGGCGCCCCTAAGCCTCCGGGGGTCGGGTACCGGACATCGCGGGGGCCGGCCGTCCCCGGTGCCGCGGCTTCGGCGACGTGCCCGAGACCCCCATGTCGGCAAGAAAGTGGCCATCGCAGGCCGGATCTCCACTGTCGGACTCCGGTGTCCGTGGCATCGATGTTTCGACGGTGGAGACGGCAACGATGCTGTGTGGCGGGCGAGTTGAGTGGGCGGGTGTGAGGTGTCCGGCTCGCGCTCCGGGGGCGGTGCCGGTGTCCGTTTCTGTGCCCGTGCGGGGGCGCCCCTCAGCCGGGTGAGCGCCAACCGACGTGCTGCCGCGGCCCGTTGAGGCGGCATCCGTGGGTCGGCGGCGCATGCGGGGGATGCGTCCGCAGTCGCAGCTCGTCCGCGAGGGCCCCGCCCCGCCCGACTCCTCTTCGGAGAATCCCCGAGCGGGAGCGAGCGGGCGCGGCGACGGCCTTTCCGGCTCCGGGGGTGGTGCTCCGCCCGCCGGGCCGGCGCGTTCCCGTATCCGCGGAACGGCACGTCCCCGTATCCGCGGAAAGAGAACGGCGGACCGTGGTCGCGGGCCCTCTTCGCCGCTGTTTCGGAAAACGGTCCCGGGGCAACAGAGCACTGTCGGGATGACCGGCATGGTGAAAAGGGCCGGCCGCCGTACCCCTTTGTTCAGGGGTGTGAGCCAGGGAGAGCGGTGGCGGCACAGAGCCCGCTCTCGCGTCGCGTTGAAGGGATTTTGCATGAGTTCCACTGTCTGGGGTTACCTTCCCGATTCCGGGTACCGGGCGGGCACGGCCCTCGAGTGGTACAGCGTCGAAGCCCTCGACGGAAGTATCGGCAAGGTCGACAAGCATTCCGACGAGGTGGATTCCGCGCACCTCGTCGTCGACACCGGTCCGTGGATCCTCGGGCGGCGCGTCGTGCTGCCGGCCGGCACGGTGACCGGTATCGACCGGGAAGAGGAGAAGGTCTACGTCGGCCGCACCCGGCAGGAGATCAAGGACGCGCCCTCCTTCGAGGGGGACGAGCACGCGGGCAGCGCCGATTACCTTCATCAGGTCGGGGTCTATTTCGGGGGATTTCCCCTGGTGTGAAGCGGATCCCGGTCGTCCGGGGCGGGTCCGGCGCGGGAGGGGCCGGCCGCCGCCGGGGTGGCCGGCCGGCCCGGGGTGTCTCACCCGTGCGGCGCCGTGCGGGGGGCGCGTGCCCCCCCCCGGATCCGGGGAAGCCGTCAAAGGACCCTCTCGGCGAAGTAGCCTTCGGTGCGGCCCGTGGATGAGCGAGCGGCGGAGCTCCAGGACGTGGAGATGGATCAGGCGTGAGGTGAGAGCGTGACGGGTGCGCAGCAGACCCCGGTGAACAAAGCGGCAGAGGCGCGCGCCCGTGTTCATGAGCTGCTGAGCGCCCACCGTCCGCGGATCGGTGAACTCTCCGTCATCGACGCCCTGCTGGTCACCTCGGAACTGGTCACCAATGCCCAGCGTCATGGAGACGGCCTTTCCGGTTTCTCCGCCCGGATCGTGGCCGATCGCCTGGAAGTCACCGTCGCCGATCACAACCGCCGGCAACCCGCCACCGCCGCCGGTCGCGAAAAATATGCGGTCGGTGGATATGGCTGGCCGATGATTCAGCAACTCACCGCCTGCGTCGTCATTATTCCCACCCCGGGCGGTAAAGCCATTACGGTGACCATTCCGCTCTCCTTCGACCGCACGTCCGGCTGATGCCGCCGGTGTGACGCCGCCGGGCAGTGCTCCCCGGGCTGTTGGCCGCCGGACGCCGCTCCCGGATCCGCCCGGCCGCCGAGCGCCGCTCCCGGACCGCCGTGTGCCGCGCCCCGCGCTCCGGTCCGCTGCCCCGACGCCCGCGCGCCGGGTCCCCCTACCCGCTCCCCGCCGTGGTGCCCGCGACACGGCCTGAGAGTATTGCCGTCCTGCCGCGCGAGACGGTGCCCCGTGCGAGGGCAGCGCCCCGTCCGAGAGCGGTGCCCGTGCGAGACAGTGCCCCGGCGGCCGCGCCCGCCGGGCGGGCGGGCAAGCGACACGGCGCCACCGGGACGGCGCGGGCGTATGGAGATGGAAGAGTGTGATGCGGGGAGTACCTGCCAGGGCGGCCGAAGCACGCAACTTCGTGCACGACCTGCTGCACGGGACAGCGAGCCCGGTCGACGACCTGGCCCTTGTCGACGCCCTCCTGGTGACCACCGAGCTGGTCACCAATGCCCAGCGGCACGCGGGCGGGCTCACCGGATTCACCGCGCGGATCGTCGACGGGTACCTGGAGCTGGCGGTCGAGGACGGCAGCGAGCGGTGCCCCACCGCCCCCGTGCCCCGGGGCCCAGACACCACGGGTGGATACGGCTGGCCCCTGATACAGCGGCTGTCCCGCACCGTCGACATCGTCCCGACCACGACCGGCAAGACCATCCGCGTGACGCTTCCGCTGTGATGCCACCGGGCGCACGATCTCCTGCCGTCCGCCGGATGACGATTGCCCCGCACGGTGTCCGTGGGGGATGGTTGCCGAAAGGGGAAGGACCCCTGCCGGTTCTGTGAGGTGATGGGGTGGACGTGGCGAACCCCGCATGGTGAAAAGTTCCGACATGCCCCCTGCGACCGCGCCGTTCCCCGGCATCGATGCCGCCTGGCGCTCCGCTCCCCATCCCGTCCTGGTCACCGGCCCGTCCGGTGTCGTGCGCGCCGTCAACGACGCCGCCGCCCTGCTGTTCCCGGGCGCCGGGCCGGGTGCCCCGCTCGACGAGGTCCTGCCCCGCTGGCTCACCGAGGCCCACCGGCGCTTCACCGACCCGCTGCGGCCCGACGACGCCGAGCCCGCCCGCGGAGCCGCCGGCGACCGCAGCATCGAGGCCCGTCCGAGCCGCACGGAGAACGGCGACGTGGTGTGGTGGCTGGTCGACGACACCGCCCGCCGGTCGGCGGAGGACGCCCTGCGGGCGGAGCGGGAGCGCACCGCGTTTCTCGCCCAGGCCTCGACGGAACTCCTCGCCTCCCTGAACGCCGACCGGTGCACGGAGGTCACCGCCCGGCTCGCCGCCCAGCATCTGGCCGACGCGGCCGTCGTGATCGCGCCGCCCTCCGGACGGCGGCTGTCCGTGAGCTACTGCGGGCCGGACGGGGAGGTGGTGCGCGACAAGGTCCTCGCGGACCCCGCCTCCGTACCGGGGCTGGTCGAAGCCCTGCAGGGGTTTCCGCCCGTCCCGTCGCGCTGGATAGACCCCGCGGCGGTGCCGGAGTGGGTGCGGCCGCCCGCGCTCGGCGCCATCGGCTCGGTGGCCGTCACCCCGCTCCCCGGCCATGGTGTGGCGGCCGGCGCGCTGATCCTGCTGCGGCGTTCCGACCAGGCCGCGTTCCACGAGCGCGAGGAGACCTTCGCCCGGCTGTTCGCCGCGCGCGCCGGGGCGGCGATGTCCGCCGCGCGGCTGTACGCGGAACAGGCCGCGATCACCCGGACGTTGATGCGGGACCTGCTGCCGCCCCGGCTGCGGCAGGTGAGCGGGGTGGAGTTCGCCGGCGGCTACCGGGCCTCGAACGACACCGACCGCGTGGGCGGCGACTTCTACGACGTGCACGCGGGCGCCGGTCCCGACGAGGAGTCGCTGGTCGTCCTCGGGGACGTGTGCGGCAAGGGCCTGGAGGCCGCCGTGCAGACCGGGAAGATCCGCAACACGCTGCACGCCCTGCTGCCGCTGGCCACCGATCACCAGCGGGTGCTGCACCTCCTCAACGGTGCGCTGCTCGACTCCCACCACACCCGCTTCGCGACCCTGGTCCTCGCCTCGGTGGCCCGGCGCGGCGGCACCGTCCGACTGCGGGTGACCAGCGCCGGGCACCCCGCCCCGCTCATCGTCCGGGCGGACGGCCGGGTGGAGGAGGCCGACACCCGCGGGTCCCTCGTCGGCGCGCTGCCGGAGGTGACCTCCCGGACCGCCGACGTCGACCTCGCTCCCGGGGAGTCGTGCCTGCTGTACACCGACGGGATCACCGAAGCCTCCGGCGGGCCCCTGGGCGACGAGTTCTTCGGCGACGAACGGCTGCGGTCGGCGCTGAGCGAGTGCGCGGGGATGCCGGCCGAGGCCGTCGTCGAGCGGATCCGGATGCTCGCCGCCCAGTGGGTGGGGAACGGACGGCACGACGACATGGCCGTGGTCGCCATCACCGCACCCCGCCATGCGCACCCCGGCGCGGTGGACGGCGGCACCCGGGGCAGGTGTGCGTCATGACGCCCTCTCCCGCCGCGCCGCTTTCCCCGGCGCAACGCCTGACCTCCTACGTCGACGCCCTGTGGGACGCCGTCGTGTCCGTGGACGAGTACGCGGCCGTGCGCCAGGCGCTCGACGCGGTCGATGCCGGCGTCCCGCCGGAGGAGGTGCTGCTCGACGTCATCGCGCCCGTCCAGCACCGGGTCGGCGAGCACTGGGCAGCGAACCGGATGACCGTGGCGCAGGAGCACGCCGCAACGGCCATCAACGACCGGGTCGTCGCGGCCCTCGCCCACCACCGGCCGGCCGACGCGGCGGCGCGGCGCGGGCGCATCACGGTGGCCTGCGTGGACGGCGAGTGGCATGCGCTGCCCGCGCGTCTCCTCGCCGAGGTGCTGCGGTTGCGCGGCTGGCAGGTGGACTTCCTCGGCGCGCAAGTGCCCGCCCCGCACCTGATCGCGCATCTGCACCGGACCGGGCCGCAGGCGGTCGCCCTGTCCAGCTCGATCGCCACCCGGCTGCCCACCGCCCACGCGGCGATCACCGCCTGCCAGGCCGTGGGTGTCCCCGTCGTGGTCGGCGGCGCCGCCTTCGGGCCCGACGGCCGCTACGCCCGGCTCCTCGGCGCCGACGCCTGGGCGCCGGACGCCCGTACCGCCGCCGACTTCCTCGCCGAGGGGATGCCGGCCACCACGCCCCCGGCGCTCGGGCACCAGCCCGTCGACGACCTGCCGCACCTGTCCGACCAGGAGTACTCCCTGGTGGCACGGACCGGGCCGCAGCTCGTCAAGGAGACCCTGGTGCGGCTGGAAGAGCGCTTCCCGGCCATGCGCGACTACTCCGTCCAGCAGCGGCAGCACACCGCGGAGGACCTCGCGCACATCACCGACTTCCTCGCCACCGCCCTCTACACCGATGACGACGAGCTGTTCAGCCGGTTCCTGGTGTGGACCGGCTCGATCCTCACCACCCGCGGGGTTCCCGCGCACTCCCTGCACCCGGCGCTGGACGCCCTCGGCGAACAGCTCAAGGACTTCCCGCGGGCCCGGCGCATCCTGGCCCACGCCCGCCGGGCCCTCGACAGCGACCCCGACTCCGGAACTGCTGCATGACCACTCACCCACCCGGCGACGGCCTCACCGCCACCACCCCGGACCGCCACACCGCGCACCTCCACCTCTCCGGGGACCTCGACCACACCACCGCGGAGGAGGTGCTCGCCCGCGCCCTCCGGCAGATCGCCGCCCAGCCGCACCTGCGCGACCTCCACCTCGACTGCGCGCACGTCCGGGCCTGCGACCCGATGGGACTCTCCCTCCTGCTGGCGCTGCACCGCCGCACCAGCGCCGCCGGCATCCACCTCCACCTCGACGACCGGCCGCCCGCCCTGGACCGCCTCCTGACGGTCACCGGCACCCTCACGCACCTCACCTCCCCGCCGGGACAGCAGGGCACCGTCCCGACGGGCTGACGCAGCAGGGGCGGTTCCTCCGCCATGGGCAAGGAGGGGCTGGCCGGCGGGCGACGGGCCCGCCTGTCGTAGCCCGCCGCTATGGTGCGGCGCATGCACCCGCTGATCACCGCCCTCGCCGCACACGACGAGACCGCCGACTTCCTGGCCTGGCCGGGCGACTTCGCACTCGACCGGGGGGACCACGTCGAGGAGGTCCACCTCGCGTCGGGCGCGGCGCTGGAGGGCTTCGCGGGCGACGGCGCCGGCGGCACGTACTTCTTCTGCGGCGAGGGCGGCGAGGAACGCCCGGTCCTGTACGCGGACTCCGAGGGCGGCGCGGCGCTGGTCGCGATCGGCCTGCCGGAGCTGCTGCGGCTCCTCCTGGTCGCGCCCTGGTGGCGGGACTGCCCCGCCCTCACCGCGGAGGAGAGCGCCGAGGCGGCCGCCGACCACCTCGAAGACATGCCCGACTTGGCGGACCGGCGCGACCGTGCGGCCGCGGCCCTCGGTCTTGCCCTTCCCTCCGAGGCCGACGTCCTGGCCCGCCTGCACGAGGTGGCCACCGGGGCGGGCAAGGACGTCGTGCTGGTGTACACGCCGGAGGGCACGCCCTACCGGCGGCTGATCACGGGCTGAGCGGAACGCCCGCCGGCCTTCCCGTTGCGGCGCTGGGGAGGCCTGCGTCGAAGGATGCGACCCGGCAACGGACGCCCGCCCCGGGGCGTTTGTGCCGCGGGGCCTTTGAATGTGCTTCCCCGGGGCATACGCGAGGTCAGCAGTATTTGCCTACCGGAGGGAGAGACCATCATGGGCATCGGCGGATGCATCGGTCTGATCGCAGTGGGTGCCATTCTCACGTTCGCCGTGGACTGGCACCTGTCCAGCGTCAACCTCGACCTGGTCGGGCTCATCATGATGGCCGTGGGAGTGATCGGCCTGGCGGCCTATGTGAGCATCCTCAAGCGGCGGCGCGTCCAGCCGCCGTCTCCCGGGGCTCCGGTGGTCGACGTCGAGGAGACGCGTACCTACCGGTGAAGGACGGGCCGGTGGGTTCGGGCCGGGCGCCTCGGGAACGCCTCCTGCCGCTCCCGCGCCGCCGGCACCTCCGGTCCCGTGGTGACCCCTGACGAGCCGACGTACAGCGCACGGGCGGACAACCGCATTGCCGGGAGAGGCAGTTGATGACAGACCACCGCACGGCGGACGCGGCTTCCGTCCCGAGGGGAGCGATCGGCGCGGCGGGCGAGGACTACCTTCCCATCGCCGAACACGGGCTGATCGGCGACCTGCGCACGGCCGCGCTGGTCGGAACCGACGGCCGGATCAACTGGTTCTGCGCCCCGCGCTTCGACTCGCCCAGCATCTTCGGCTCGCTGCTCGACGCCCGCAACGGCGGCCACTGGCACCTCAGCCCCGTGGGCGACGTGGCCAAACGGCAGCAGTACTACTTCCCCGACACCAACATCCTGATGACGCGGATGCTGACCGGGAACGGCATCGTCGAGATACAGGACTTCATGCCCATACGGGCGGAGGGGGACCAGGGCCACCGGCAGCGTCTGGTGCGGCGGGTGGTCGCCGTCCGGGGCAGCGCACGGATCCGCACGGTCGTCGCACCACGGATGAACTACGGCCGGGACCCGCACAAGGCCGAGCCCCAGCCGCACGGCGTGCGCTTCACGAGCGAGGCGCTGGACGTCTCGCTCCAGGCGAGCGTCACCCTCCGCGCCGAGAACGAGGACGCGGTCGGTGAATTCGACCTGACGGAGGGCCAGTCGGCGCTCTTCGTCCTGGAGACCACCGGGCCCGCCCGCGCCGAGCCGGCCGTCGACCTGGTCGACGCACCGGCCGCCGAGGAGCTGTTCCGCTCCACCGTACGGTTCTGGCGCCGGTGGCTGAGCCAGTCCACCTACACCGGCCGCTGGCGCGAGATGGTGCACCGCTCCGCGCTGACCCTCAAACTCCTGACCCACGAGCCGACGGGCGCCATCGTCGCCGCACCGACCCTCGGACTCCCCGAACAGGTCGGTGGCGAACGGAACTGGGACTACCGCTACGTCTGGATCCGCGACGCGGCCTTCTCCCTCCACGCCCTGCTGCGCCTGGGCTTCACCCGCGAGGCAGAGGCCTTCATCGGCTGGCTGACCAACTGCCTGCGCGGGGCCCGTGACGACGACCAGGTGCCGCTGCGCGTGCTGTACTCCATCGACGGCCACGCGGAGCTGCCCGAACAGGTCCTCGACCACTGGGAGGGCTACCGGGGCTCGGCCCCCGTCCGGGTGGGCAACGGTGCCGCCGGCCAGCTCCAGCTGGACATCTACGGCGAACTGTTCGACGCCGTCTACCTGTTCAACAAGCACGGCGACGGCATCTCGCACGAGAGCTGGACCGACCTGTGCTCCCTCCTCGACTGGCTCCTGGAGCACTGGGACGGCCCCGACGCAGGCATCTGGGAGACCCGGGCCGGCCGGCAGCGCCACACCTATTCGCGGGTGATGTGCTGGGTGGCGGTGGAGCGCATGATCAGAATGGCCCGGCAGCGCGGCCTGCCGGGTGACCTGGGGCGCTGGATGACGGAACGCGACAAGATCTACCACCAGATCATGGAGCAGGGCTGGAGCGCGGAGGACCAGACCTTTGTCCAACGCCTCAGCGGGGACCCGGAGCAGCCGCCGGAGCGCATTCTGGACGCCTCTCTCCTGGTGCTGCCGATGGTGAAGTTCCTGTCGCCCAAGGACCCGCGGTTCCGTGCCACCGTGCGGGCGATCGGCGAGGGACTCGTCACGGACAGCCTGGTGTTCCGCTATGACCCGAAGGTGTCTCCCGACGGCCTGGACGGTACCGAGGGGACCTTCTCGATCTGCTCGTTCTGGTGGGTCGAGGCACTCGCGCGCACGGGGCAGATCGACGAGGCCAGGGTGGCGCTGGAGAAGATGTTCACCTACGCCAACCACCTCGGCCTGTATGCCGAGCAGATAGGGATGACGGGCGACCATCTGGGGAATTTCCCGCAGGCCTTCACCCACCTCGCACTGATCAGCGCGGCCACCAGCCTGGACGGCTTCATGGGCTGAGCGGCCCTTCGCGCCCCGGGCCCGTACCCGCATTCCGGCAGGGGCGGCAAGGAGGCAATGCCCCCACTTCCGGCCATGGCCCTACGGGAATGCCCGCCGGAATCCAGGGCACGCGCGGTGTCACGAAGGAACAGGAAATCGTGCCGGAACAGGAAACACCTCGCTGCCGGCGGGACAATGCCGACCGCCGGCTCCGATATGGGCATACTGGCTGTCGTCGCCTCGGGAGCCGTTCCCGGTCTTGATGTGTCACTCCTGAACAGCTCGGAATTTACCGGCACCCCCCCAGTGAAGCGCTGTCCAGCCTACGAGAACCGAAGGGCAGGAATACTGTGGCTGAATTTCTCACCGACCTCAAAACGCTCCGCGAGCGCGCACGCCGCGAGATGGACAAGGGGCCGGTCACCGAAGCGTACGGGGCCGATGTGACCCGCGTCCTGCAGGTGCTCAACGAGGCACTGGCCACAGAAATCGTGTGCACCCTGCGGTACAAGCGGCATTACTACACCGCCTCCGGTCTCTATTCGGAACCGGTCGCCGCGGAGTTCCTGGAGCATGCCGCGGAGGAACAGCAGCACGCCGACAAGCTGGCACAACGCATCGTCCAGCTCGGCGGGGAGCCCGACTTCAACCCGGACACGCTCACCTCGCGTGCGCACGCCGAATACGACGCCAGTTCCGACCTCATCGACATGATCAAGGAAGATCTGGTCGCCGAACGCGTGGCCATCGCCTCGTACACCGAAATCGCGAAGTGGCTGGGCGACGGCGATCCGACCACCCGCCGCGTCTTCGAAGAACTCCTGGCGCAGGAGGAGGAGCACGCGGACGACCTGCGAGGGCTGCTGGAGCGCATTCCGCAGGAGAAGAAGCGCGGTTGACGCGGGCCACGGCAGTTGGCCTGATGACGGCGCTCGACGGCGGCACCCCGGGGACAAGGGGTGCCGCCGTCGACCGCCGTCGCACTGCGCCGGCACGGTGGCGGGGGTGTTCAGCCCTCCAGGGCGCCCGGCACGTTGTCGGCGAGCGTGAAGTATCCAGCGGTGCCGGTGACATCGAAGAGCCGGCGGACGACGTCGTGGAACGGCCCGGCGACGATCATCCTGCGGTCCTGCCGGTGGTGGGCCCGCTGGGCGGCGAGCAGTACATGCAGCACAGTGGAGTCGGCGAAGTCGGTGAGCGACAGGTCGATGACGGTACGCGGAGCGCCGGAGTCCTTCGCCAGCGCGCAGGCCTCTTCCAGGAGAGGCGCGCTGTCGTGATCGAGGGACCCGCTGACACGGACGACGAAGACCTCGTCCTCGACAGCATGAGTCACCACAGCCGGTGTATGAACGTACATGGCCGCCAGCATGCCATGAGTTTCGGGCACGGGTTCTAGGCAGTCTCCTGTTCGGCCAATCGAGGGACGCCGAGGCCGCCGAAGGACACCCGAAGCCGTCCCCGAACGGTGCGCGCCGCCGCTCTCGGAATCCCTCCCTCTGCGCCATGCCGGAACCTTCCACGAAACATCCGATGCGGTGCCGGTCATGCGCCGGACGAATGACCCGGATATGCGCGGATGGCTCCCTCCGGTACACCGGTTGCGCCACTCGGCGGGGTGATTGTTGCGCTGTGCCGCATAACCGTCACGGGGCCGGGCAATGGGCGTGCTCACACGACCTGAATTCCGGAGGTGAACCATGAACGCGGTTTTCGAGGACGTATCGGACGCAAAACTGCAGGGGGCCCATGACGGGCCGTCACCGCGCGCCGGAGAATCTTCCACCACGCTTCCTCGTATCGAGGATGCCGGGAGTGTGGCTCCCCGAGACGCCAAGGCCCTGTCGCCGCTGTTCTTCGAGCGGCTCGGGGAACTCGACGAAGGCACCGCCGAGTACCAGTACGCACGCAACACGCTCATCGAGATGAATCTGTCCCTGGTGCGGTACGTGGCCTCCCGGTACCGAAGTCACGGTGACCAGATGGAGGACATCGTCCAGGTCGGCACGATCGGTCTGATCAAGGCCATCGACCGGTTCGACCGCTCCCGCCGGACGGAGTTCGCCGCCTTCGCCATCCCTCACATCCTGGGGGAGATCAAGCGGTTCTTCCGCGACA
>Ga0207426_1000517_pt1 | contig 56285 bp, 49 predicted proteins | sample AraplaMF_Cvi_mMS_FD_184265 | JGI IMG/M metagenome (GOLD analysis project Ga0207426, IMG submission 184265) | Arabidopsis root microbial communities from the University of North Carolina, USA - plate scrape MF_Cvi_mMS (SPAdes) (version 2) | ecosystem: Host-associated > Plants > Roots > Endosphere...
TGAAGACCATGGGTTTTTCCGACCTGGTGCTGGTGGCCCCGCGCTGGGCCAACGTGCTGCGGCGCGAGGAAACCATCCAGCGCGCGAGCGGCGCGCTCGACGTGCTGGCCAACGCCCGCATCGTCGAGACGCTCGACGAGGCCCTCGACGGCGTCACACACCTGTGCGCCACGGCAATGATCCCGCGCGACTTCGGCCCGCCCACGCGCACGCCCCGCGAGCACCTGGAGCCGCTCGCCAAGCAGGGCGACCAGCACGTGGCCTTCCTGTTTGGCTCCGAGCGTTTCGGCATGCGCAACGAGGACGTCTACCGCTGCAACGTGGCCCTGAGCATTCCCACCGACCCGAAGTTCGGCTCGCTCAACCTGGGTGCGGCCATCCAGGTGATCGCCTACGAATGGCGGCTGGCGCTGGGCGGCTACGAGGTGCGCGAGGCCATCCAGCCCGTGCAGGCGGCAGACGCCCAGGCCGTGGCCGGCATGCTCGACCACTGGGAGCGCTCGCTGGTGGAGATCGGCTTCCTCGACCCCGGGGCGCCCAAGAAGCTCATGCCCAGGCTGCAGCAGCTCTTCAACCGGGCCCAGCCCACGCCGGAGGAGATCCACATCCTGCGCGGCATCGCCAAGGCGATGAGCGACGCCACCCGGCCGCCGAGGGGAGACAAGGCAGACAAGGGCGGCAAGGCCCCCGGGAACGACTAAAACCTTATCGTTCGTACGCGAAGACGCCCGGCCTTAGACTGCGCGGCCCCTATCGATATAACGACAACAGACAGAAGGCACAAGGCAGCGATGTTCTCCAGACTGCGCGCCGACATCCGGTGCATCCTCGAACGCGACCCGGCCGCCCGAAGCGCCTGGGAAGTGATCACGGTCTACCCCGGCTTCCACGCCGTGGTGCTGCATCGCTGGGCGCACGCCTGTTGGACCCATGGCTTCAAGTGGCCCGCGCGCGCCATCGCGCACTGGGCCCGCTGGCTGACCGGCATCGAGATCCACCCCGCCGCCAAGATCGGCGAGCGCGTGTTCTTCGACCACGCCATGGGCGTCGTCGTCGGCGAGACGGCCGAGATCGGCGACGGCTGCACCATCTACCAGGGCGTGACGCTGGGCGGCACCTCGCTCTACAAGGGCACCAAGCGGCATCCGACGCTGGGGCGCGACGTGGTCGTGAGCGCCGGGGCCAAGGTGCTGGGCGGCTTCGTGGTGGGCGACGGCGCCAAGATCGGCAGCAACGCGGTGGTCATCAAGCCGGTGCCGGCCGGCGCGACGGCGGTGGGCATCCCGGCGCGGATCATCCCCTCGAAGGCCGGCGAGAGCGCCGACGTGGCCACGCCGCAAAAGTTCTCTGCCTACGGCATCACGCAGGACGACGACCCGCTGAGCCAGGCCATGCGCAGCCTGATCGAAAACGCATCGAGCCAGGAACACCAGATCGCGCTGCTGTGGCAGGCCATCGAGAAGCTCTCGGCGCAACCCGGCAGCAAGGACTGCGTGCCGGGCGACGCGGCGCGCGACGAGAGCTTCGAGGCCGACAAGCTCTCGCAGCTCATCGGCAAGTAGAAGGAAAAGAGAAAAAAGAAGCGCGGTCAGCCGCCGCGCTTGGCCGGCGCATGCAGCGCGCCGTGGACGTGGCCCGCGTGCTGCCCGAAGCTCTCGGGTGCCAGCGCGGTGGTGTCCAGCTCCTGCAGGATGCCGCAGGCGTTCGCCGATTCGGGGCCGCAGCACTGCTGGCGCAGCGCCTTCAATTGCTTCTCGAGCGTCTTCAGCTCGGCGATGCGCGCGGCCACGTGGCCGATGTGGTCGTCCAGCAGCTGGTTGACCTCGCCGCAGTCTTCCTGCGGCGCATCGCGGAATTTGAGCAAGCTGCGGATCTCGTCCAGCGTCATGTCCAGCGAGCGGCAGCGGCGGATGAAGCCCAGGCGCTGGGCGTGGTCTTCGTCGTAGATGCGGTAGTTGCCCTCGGTGCGCGCGGGCTCGGGCAGCAGTTGCTCGCGCTCGTAGTACCGGATGGTTTCGACCGGCGTGTTCGCGACCTTGGCCAGTTCACCGATTTTCATGATGCGGCAAATGAACAAGTGGAATGAGTGATTGACTCTACACCTGCTTCAGGGTTTCCAATCGATTCCATGACGAACCAGAACGCCCTGAACCCGCCCGTGCCGCGCGCGCATGCGCACTCTCATCCGCATCCGCATGCCCATGAAGAGGGACATGGTCACACCCACGAGCACACGCAGCCGAAGGCGGCCGATGCATGCTGCGGCTGCAGCGCAAGCAGCCACTCGGCGATCCCGCTGGCGCCCGATGTGAGCGACGTGCCCACCGGCGCCTTGCTCTTTCGCATTCCCACCATGGACTGCGCGGTGGAAGAGTCCGAAATCCGCCGTGCGCTGGAGCCCATCGCGGGCGTCAAGGCGCTGCGCTTCCGCCTCGGCGAGCGCACCATGGCCATCACCACCGACGACGGCGTGCTGCCCGAGGCGCTTGCCGCCATCCGCAAGGCGGGTTTCAAGCCCGAGCCGCTGAATGCACCGGGCGCGCAGGCAGCCCCGGCAGCGCCCGCGAAGATCGCCGGCATGAGCGCGGGGCTCGCGCGGCTGGTTGCGGCGCTGGTGCTGGCGATCGCGGCCGAGTCGGTCTCGTTCATGGGGCTGGAGGGCCGGGGCTTCATGGTGTTCGAGATGGCGCTGGCGCTTGGTGCCATCGGCCTCGCGGGCCTCGACACCTACAAGAAGGGCTTCGCGGCGCTGGTGCGCGGGCGCCTGAACATCAACGCGCTGATGGCGGTGGCCGTCACCGGCGCATTCATCATCGGCCAGTGGCCCGAGGCCGCGATGGTGATGGCGCTCTACGCCATTGCCGAGCTCATCGAGGCCCGCGCCGTGGACCGCGCGCGCAACGCCATCCAGAGCCTGCTGGCGCTCGCACCCGAGCAGGCGGAGGTGAAGCAGGCCGATGGCAGCTGGAAGACGGTGATGGCGAGCGAGGTGCCGCTGCAGGCCATCGCGCGCATCCGCCCCGGCGGTCGCGTGCCGCTGGACGGCATCGTCACCGAAGGCTCCAGCGCGATCGATCAGGCGCCGGTCACCGGCGAGAGCATTCCGGTCGACAAGACCATCGGCGACCAAGTGTTCGCCGGCACCATCAACCAGACTGCCGCGCTGGAGTTCCGCGTGACTGCCGTAGCGGCCAATACCACGCTCGCGCGCATCATCCACGCGGTCGAGGAGGCGCAGGGCTCGCGCGCGCCCACGCAGCGCTTCGTCGACAGGTTCGCCGCCATCTACACGCCCACCGTCTTCGTGCTGGCGCTGGCCGTCGCGGTGCTCACGCCGTTCTTCATGGACTGGACCTGGCTGCAGGCCATCTACAAGGCGCTGGTGCTGCTGGTCATCGCCTGCCCGTGCGCGCTGGTGATCTCCACGCCGGTGACGGTGGTGAGCGCGCTGGCTTCGGCCGCGCGGCGCGGCATTCTCATCAAGGGCGGCACCTACCTCGAAGAGGCGCGCAAGCTCAAGGCCGTGGCGCTGGACAAGACAGGCACCATCACCGAAGGCAAGCCGAAGCTGGTGGAGTCGTCGCTGATCGGCGAATCCTCGGGCAACGAGGCGGCCGTGTTCGCCGTGGCTGCGAGCATTGCCGGCCGCTCCGATCACCCGGTGTCGAAGGCCATCGCCGAGGGGCTGAAGGGACCGCAGGGCGCCGTCGCCGACTTCACCGCGCTGCCCGGCCGCGGCGTGCAGGCCGTGCACGCGGGGCAGGCGTACGTGCTGGGCAACCATCGCTTGATCGAGGAGCGGGGGCTCTGCACGCCGTCGCTCGAAGCCGAGCTCCAGCGCCACGAGGAGGCCGGCCGCACCGTCACGCTGCTTGCTTCGAACGAGGCCGTGCTCGCGCTCTTCGCCGTGGCCGACACCATCAAGGAATCGTCGCAGGCGGCGGTGGCCGAACTGCGCTCGCTCGGCGTGGTGCCCGTGATGCTCACCGGCGACAACATCGCCACCGCCAGGACCATCGGCGCCCACGCCGGCATCGAGGACGTGCGCGGCAACCTGCTGCCCGAGGAGAAGCTCGACGCCATCAAGGCCATGCAGCAGCGCTACGGCGCGGCGGCTATGACCGGCGACGGCATCAACGACGCCCCCGCGCTCGCGCAGGCCGACATCGGCTTCGCGATGGGCGGCGCCGGCACCGACACCGCGATGGAGGCGGCCGACGTGGTCATCATGAACGACGACCTGCGCCGCATCCCCGAAACCATCCGCCTCTCGCGCCGCGCCCACTCGGTGCTCTGGCAGAACATCACGCTGGCGCTGGGTATCAAGGCCGTGTTCTTCGTGCTCGCCGTGTTCGGCAGCGCGACCATGTGGATGGCGGTGTTCGCGGACATGGGCGCCAGCCTGCTGGTGGTGGCGAACGGGCTGCGGTTGATGCGCGCGCAGAAGTGAGCGAGCCTTACCAGCGCGCGGCCCAATTCTCCAGCGGCACGCGCGCCGCATTGCAGACGTAGCTCACCGAGTGATACCAGCCCGCGAGCATCATCAGTTCGATGAGCTGCGCATGGCTCCAGTGGGCGCGCAGGGCTTCCCACAGCGCGTCGTCGACGTCGCTGGTGTGGTGGAGCTGATCGACCATCGACACCAGCAGACGGTCGCGTGGGGCGAGTAGCGAGAGATCGCCGTCGGGCGATGCCATCACGCTGCGGTCGGTGTCGTTGAAGCCGGCGGCGTCGGCGAATCCGCTCCAGTGAACGCCCCATTCGTATTCGGCGCCGCAGCGGGCGCAGACCCGCAGGATGACGATCTCGCGTTCCCGCAGGCTGATGGCCGCCTTGCGCCCCAGCAGGTAGCGGCCGAGTTCCATCGTGCGCTCGGCAAGCGCGGGGTTGACGGCCAGCACGCGGAACAGCGCGAGTATTTCGGGTGCCTGCGGCGGCGTCATGCGTGTGAGCAGCTCGCCGATGGGCTCGGGGTAGGGGGCTTCGAGCGGGGGGATGCGCGGGGTGCGCTGTGTGGTGGTGTCGGTCAAGAGGTTGTCTCCTTCGTTGCAACCGGGTTGAAATCGCTACGGAATACGTAGCGGTCGATCGCAGTCTATCGCTACGAATTGCGTAGCGCAAGCGCGTACACTTGCACAATCGATCAATGAAGGCTTCGCATGGAAGACGCACAACCCGCCGCATCGCGCCGCCCCGTCATGCGGCTGCTGGAGCAGCTCGGCCGCAAGGGCACGCTGCGCATCCTCTGGGAGCTGCGCGACGGCCAGCCGCAGAGCTTCAGGGCGTTGCGCACGAGCACGGACCAGATGTCGCCCTCGGTGCTGAACGACCGGCTCAAGGAGCTGCGCGCGGCCGGTGTGGTCGAGCTCGCCGTGGCGGGCTATGTGCTGACCGAGGCCGGCGCGGAGCTGGTCAGGCGCCTGCTGCCGCTGAACCAGTGGGCCAACCGCTGGCTCGATGACGCGGCTTCGAACTAACATCGGCCGAAATCCAACTCCCGGCTACCCGATGTCCGTCACTTCGCTCCTGCTGCAGCTCATCGTCATCCTGGTCACTGCGCGTCTTTGCGGCTGGATCCTTCGCCATGTGGGCCAGCCCGGCGTGGTCGGCGAGATGGCCGCGGGCCTGATGCTCGGGCCGGTCGTGATGGGCGCGCTCTTTCCCTCGCTGCACGCGCAGCTGTTCTCGAAGGAGTCGCTGCAGGGGCTCTCCTCGCTTTCCACGCTGGGGCTGGTGCTCTTCATGTTCGTGGTCGGCCTCGAGCTGCGTGCCTCGAAGGGCGTGCGCGAGCAGCTGCGCTCGGCGGGCTACGTGGGCGTGCTGAGCGTGGTCGTGCCGATGGCGCTGGGCATCGCGATCGCACCGGCGCTGCATCCCTCGCTCGCGCCGGCAGGTGTCGGCTTCTGGCCCTTTGCTCTTTTCATCGCGGCGGCGCTGTCGATCACCGCCTTTCCGGTGATGGCGCGCATCCTGAAAGACCGCGGCATGACGCGCACGCCCTTCGGCCAGCTCTCGCTGGGCGCGGCTGCCGTGGTCGACGTGTTCGCCTGGATCCTGCTGGCCGTGGTGGTCGCGCTGGTCGGCGCGGGCGAGGGCTACCAGGGGCTGCTGAAGACCACGCTGGGCATGGCGGTGGTGCTAGCGGCGCTGTTCCTCGGGCTCAAGCCGGCCTTCGCGTGGCTGCTGCGCGTCAAGGCGCCCGAAGGCGAGCCCTCGACCACGGTGATGGCGGCGCTGATGATCGGTCTGCTGGCAACTTCGCTGGTCACCGAGTGGCTGCACCTGCATGCGGTGTTCGGCGCCTTCCTGTTCGGCGCCTGCCTGCCGCGCGACGACCGGCTGCTGAAGTCGCTCACCGAGCGCATCGAGCCGATCTCCATCGTGGTGCTGATGCCGCTCTTCTTCGCCCTTGCCGGACTTGGCACCACGGCCAACGCCTTCTCGGGCGCGAGCCTGGGCGCGATGCTGCTGATCGTGGGCGTTGCCACCGTGGGCAAGATCGCCGGCGGCGCGGCCGGCGCGCGCATGGCGGGCTACGGCTGGCGCGACAGCCTGGCCACCGGCTCGCTGATGAACGCGCGCGGGCTGATGGAACTCATCGTGATGAAGATCGGCCTCGACGCGGGGCTGATCGGCCCCGAGCTCTTCACCATGCTGCTGGTGATGGCGCTCGCGACCACCGCGATGACGGGTCCGCTGATCAACCTGTTCATCGGCCGCAAGCAGGCGGTTGCAGCGGACGCCGCGCACGCGAAGCCCTGACTTCCATCAGCGCTTCGCCACGGTGAAGCCGATACGCGTCTCGCCGCCCCGGCTGGCCGCGAACACCCGCCCGCCGTGCATGCGGGCAATGGCTTCCACGATCGACAGGCCCAGCCCGTGGTGCCGCGTGGAGCCGTCGCGGGCCTGTGCGGCGCGATAGAAGCGCTCGAACAGGCGGGGCAGGGCGGCGGGGTCGATGGGCTCGCCCTTGTTGACCACGGCCAGGGCGAACTCGGTGGCGCTTTCCTCGCCGATCTCGATGCGTATCGTCGAAGCCGGCGCCGCGAAGCGTATGGCGTTGCCCAGCAGGTTGAAGAGCGCGCGACGCAGCAGCGCCGCGTCCACATCGGCCATGGCCTCTCCGCGCACCTCGGCGCGCAGGCCGGCTTCCTCCAGCATGGCGTCGTAGAAGTCGATCACGTCGGTTGCCTGCGCCGCAAGGCTCGCCACCGCCCGCGTGCGCATCGGCGCGCCGCGCTCGGCCTGCGAGAGAAACAGCATGTCGGTGACGATGCCCGAGAGCCGGCCGACTTCTTCCAGGTTGGAGGCGAGCACGGTCTGCAGCTCCTCGTTGCTGCGCGGGCGGGTGAGAGCGAGTTCGGTGGAGCCGATCAGGTTGGCCAGCGGCGTGCGCAACTCGTGCGCCACATCGGCGTTGAAGGATTCGAGCTGTACATAGGCCCGCTGCACCCGCAGCAGCAGGGCGTTGAACTGGGTGATCCAGGGGCGCAGCTCTTCGGCGAAGTCGCTGGCGTCGATGGGCTGGTTGGCCTTGTCGGGCGCCATCGCGGCGGTGCGCTCGGTCAGCGTCTTGAGCGGCTTCAGGCCCCGGCGCACCAGCCACATGCCGGTGAGCGAGACCAGCGCGGTGCCCAGCACCACGGCGCCCAGCAGCGTCCACGCCAGGCGGCGCAGCAGCTGGGCCTCCTGCGCGGTGTTCACGCCGAGGCGCACCGACAGCTGCGTGGTGGCGCCGGCCTGCGTCCACGGCACCTGCAGGTCGCGCAGCATCCATTTGCCGCCGGTGGCGGGCCTCGATTCGAAGAGCCGCCTGCCGCCGGCGGAGATCGACAGCGTCACGTCGTCCTGCATCGAGAAGAAGTCGTCGAGCTTGTGGCGCAGGAAGACGAGGTCGCCGCCTTTCTCGGCCTCCAGCAGCAGGTGCTCCACCAGCACCGCCTTGTTGGCGAGCTCCTCTTCCTGCTTCTGGCCGAAGTTCCAGGCGGTGACGAGGTAGATGGCGAAGCAGATCACGCTCAGCCCGAACAGGGTCTGCGCGGCGAGCCAGAGGGACAGCCGGCTCTGCAGGGATTGCGGCCGGGCGCTCAAGTCCAGGAGCGGTCTTCCAGCACGTAGCCCATGCCACGCACCGTGTGCAGCAGCTTCACCTCGAAGGGGTCGTCGAGCTTGCTGCGCAGGCGGCGGATGGCCACTTCCACCACATTGGTGTCGCTGTCGAAGTTCATGTCCCACACCTGCTCGGCAAGCGTGGTGCGCGAAAGAATCTGGCCGCGCCGGCGCAGCAGCACCAGCAGCAACGTGAACTCCTTGGCCGTCAGATCCAGCCGCGTGCGGTTGCGCATGCATTTGCGGCTGACCAGGTCGACCTCCAGGTCGGCCAGTCGCAGTACCGTGGAGTCCTGCGGCTTGCCGCGGCGCAGCAGGGCCTGCACGCGCGCCAGCAGCTCGGAGAAGGAGAAGGGCTTGACCAGATAGTCGTCGGCGCCCTGCTGCAGCCCCTGAACGCGGTCTTCTACCTTGTCGCGCGCCGTGAGCACGAGCACCGGTACGTTCTTCGTGCGGCGGATGGCCTGCAGCACGGCAAAGCCGTCGATGCCGGGGAGCATCACGTCGAGCAGGATCAGCGCGTAGTCACCCTCGGTGGCGAGGTACTTTCCCTCGATGCCGTCGCGGGCTATGTCGACGACGTAACCGTTCTCCTCGAGCCCCTTCTTGAGGTAGTCGCCCAGCTTGGGCTCGTCTTCGATGACAAGGATTCGCATCTGCGGATGGTATCGAAGCACTTACGGTACGGGGGTTACGTTTCGGTAATCCTGCTGACAGACAAAGCCTCACCCCCCGGTCGTACATTGCGCCGGCCCGCTTCGTTCAGGGCCTGCGCCTTGCAGGGCCATTGCCGAAATGCCCGATGCAGCCCGCCGATATACTTTTTGCCTCCATGCGCCGCTGGTTCCTCATCTTCATGCTCGTCCTGCTGCCGTTCCAGTTCAGCTGGGCGTCGGCATCGGCGTACTGCCAGCATGAGCGCGACACCCGGCCCGACCACTGGGGCCACCACGAAAGCGAAACCCGCGGCACCGACCGCAGCCACAGCGGCGAAGGTGCGCAGAAGAACTCCAGCACCCAGCCCAATGCGGTGGTCGGCGATTGCGCCGTCTGCCACTTCGGCCATGCCCAGCATGCCGATGCGCTGGACGAACCGGCAGCCTCCGTGGCGCGCGTGGCCCAGCCGCTGCGCGCGACGCCCGACGAGCGTTTCGCCTCGCATGTCTCCGACGTTCCGGTCCGCCCCGACTGGTCTCTCGCCTCCTGATTCGGCGAGAGCACACCACCCCCTTCTGATACCCACCATCAGCTAGCCGAGCTCTCGCCGAATTCGTCCGTCCGTTGTTTCGCAACCCAGGAGAATTCGATGCGCACGCTCTTCGTGCCGCTGGCCGTGCTGGCCATGGCGGCGCCCCCGGCTTTTTCGCAGGTCGCTCAGGCCTCCGCCGGAGTCCCCCATTCACAACCCGCGCCGTCCGGTGCGGCCAACACCCGTGTGCAGGAGCCCGCGGGGCCGCTGACCCTTCGCAGCGCCGTCGCCATGGCGATGCGGGCCAACCCCGGTCTGTCCTCCGCATTGCGCGAGCAGGAGGCCACCGAGGGCGCCGTCGTCCAGGCCGGCGCCTGGCCCAACCCCACGCTCGACGTGCAGTTGGAAGACATGCGTCGCGACAACCGCACCACCACGCTGCAGCTGAGCCAGCCCATCGAGCTGGGCGGCAAGCGCTCGGCCCGCGTCACGGCGGCCGAGCGGGCGCGCGACCAGGCGGCCTCGGCGCTGGCTGGGCGCCGCGCCGAGATCCGCGCGGCCACTGTCACAGCCTTCTTCGACGTGCTGACCGCGCAGGAGCGCCTGAGGCTCGCGCAGGATTCGGTGGGCCTCGCGCAGACCGCCACCCGCGCTGCCGCCAACCGCGTGGCTGCCGGCAAGGTCTCGCCGCTGGAGGAAACCAAGGCGCGCGTGGCCGAGGCCGGCATCCGCGTCGAGCTGATGCAGGCCGAGGGCACGCTGCGCTCGGCACGCCAGCAGCTCGCAGCGCTGTGGGGTAATCCCGCTCCCCGCTTCACGCAGGTGGATGGCGCGGTCGATCAGCTGCCGGCGATAGCTTCGGCGCAGGACATCGCCGGCAGGCTCGCCGATGCACCGGTGGTGCGGCAGGCGCGGCTCGAGGTCGATCGGCGCAAGGCGCTGGCCGATCTGGAGCGCGCCAGGCGCATTCCCGACGTGACCGTCTCGCTGGGCGCCAAGCGCGTGCCGGCTTCCGAGGGCGAGACCGGCAGCAGCCGGCGCAACCAGGTGGTGCTGGGGCTGTCGGTGCCGCTGCCGATCTTCGACACCAACCGGGGCAACGTCGCCGAGGCGCTGAGCCGCGAGGAAAAGGCACGCGACGACCTCGCCGCCGCCGAACTGCAGCTGGGCACCGACGTAGCCCAGGCCACCGAGCGCCTGCGCTCCGCGCACGCCACCGCCGAGACGCTGCAGCGCGACGCGCTGCCCGGCGCCGAGAGCGCCTACAAGGCCGCCACCAAGGGCTTCGAGCTGGGCAAGTTCAGCTTCCTCGAAGCGCTGGATGCGCAGCGCACGCTGTTCCAGGTGCGCGCGCAGTACCTGCTCGCCCTGGCCGACGCGCACCGCGCCGCGGGAGAGCTCGACCGGCTGCTGGGCAATGAAGGCGACGCGACCACTCCCGCGATGACCACGCCCGTCGCGCGCTGACAGGCAAACAAGGAATTCCAAAGATCATGACCACAGAAGAACGCAAGACTTTCGCCGAGCGTGTCGGCAAGAAGCAGCTGATCGCCATCGCGGCGGTGCTCGTGCTGGGCGCGGGCGCCGGGGCGCTGATATTGCGCAGCGCGCCAGCCAAGCCCGAGGCGGCCGGCCATTCGGAAGCCGCCGGCCATGGCGACGGCGAGCACCACGAGGAGGGCGGCCACAAGGAAGAGGGCCACAAGGAGGCCAAGGCGGGCGAAGACCATGACCACAACCACGGCGAGGCCAAGGGCCACGGCGACAAGGAGCATCACGCCGAGGAAGGCAAGGGCGAGGCCAAGGCAGCCTCCGGCGAAACCAGAGGCGAAGAGAAGTCCGCCGCCCACAAGGAAGACGAGGAAAAGATCGCCTTCACCGACGAGCAGATCAAGGCTGCCGACATCGCCATCGAGAGCGCCGGCCCCGCGCGCATCAAGCTGTCGCTGCAGCTGCCCGGCGAGATCAAGTTCAACGAAGACCGCACGGCGCACGTGGTGCCGCGCGTGGCGGGCGTGGTCGACAGCGTGCCGGCCAATCTGGGCCAGGAGGTCAAGCGCGGCGAGGTGCTCGCGGTGCTGTCGAGCCCGGGGCTCTCGGAACAGCGCAGCGAGCTGCAGTCGGCGCAGCGCCGGCTGGAGCTGGCCCGCACGACGTATGAGCGCGAGAAGAAGCTGTGGGAGGAGAAGATCTCGCCGCAGCAGGACTACCTGCAGGCCGAGCAGGCCATGCAGGAGGCGCGCATCGCCGTGGCCAACGCCAACCAGAAGCTGCTGGCGCTGGGCGCCACGCCCGGCTCGTCGGCGCTGGGCCGTTACGAGCTGCGCGCGCCCTTCGACGGCATGGTGGTCGAGAAGCACATCTCGCTCGGCGAATCGGTGAGCGAGGCGGTCAACGTCTTCACCATCTCCGACCTGTCGACCGTGTGGGCCGAGATCAGCGTGGCCGCCAGCAACCTGAACCTGGTGCGCGTCGGCGAGCAGGTGAAGATCCGCTCCAGCGCCTTCGACCAGACCGCGACCGGCAAGGTCTCGTACGTGGGCTCGCTGATCGGCGCGCAGACGCGCACCGCCACGGCGCGCGTCACGCTGACCAACCCCGACCGCATCTGGCGCCCGGGCCTCTTCGTGAATGTCGAGCTGGTGGCCTCCGAGACCGAGGCGCCCGTGACGGTCGCGGCCGACGCGGTGCAGACGGTGGAAGACAAGCCCACCGTGTTCCTGCGCGTGCCCGGCGGCTTCCTGCCGCAGCACGTGCAGACAGGCCGCAGCGACGGCAAGCGCGTCGAGATCGTCGGCGGGCTGAAGCCCGGTGCGGCGTATGCGGCCAGCGGCAGCTTCGTCGTGAAGTCGCAGCAGGGCAAGAGCTCGGCCACGCACACCCACTGAGGAAGCCCGCATGTTCGAACGAATCATCCGCTTCTCCATCGAGCAGCGCTGGCTGGTGCTGCTCGCCGTGTTCGGCATGGCGGCGCTGGGCATCTTCAGCTACCAGAAGCTGCCCATCGACGCCGTGCCCGACATCACCAACGTGCAGGTGCAGATCAACACCGCCGCGCCCGGCTACTCGCCGCTGGAGACCGAGCAGCGCGTGACCTACCCGATAGAGACCGTCATGGCCGGCCTGCCGGGCCTGCAGCAGACGCGCTCGCTCTCGCGCTACGGCCTCTCGCAGGTCACGGTGATCTTCAAGGACGGCACCGACATCTACTTCGCGCGCCAGCTCGTCAACGAGCGCATACAGTCCGCGCGCGAGAGCATGCCGCGCGGCATCTCGCCGGTGATAGGGCCGATTTCCACCGGCCTGGGCGAGATCTATCTCTGGACCGTCGAGGCGGAGGAGGGCGCGAAGAAGGCCGACGGCAAGCCGTATTCGCCCACCGACCTGCGCGAGATACAGGACTGGATCATCAAGCCGCAACTGCGCAACGTGCCGGGCGTGACCGAGATCAACTCCATCGGCGGCTTCGCCAAGGAGTTCCAGATCGCACCCGACCCGGCCAAGCTGCTGGCCCACGGCCTGACCATGGGCGACATCGTGCTCGCGCTGGAGCGCAACAACGCCAACGTGGGCGCGGGCTACATCGAGAAGCGCGGCGAGCAATACCTCATTCGCGCACCGGGGCAGGTGAAGTCGGCCGAGGACATCGGCAATGTCATTCTGGGCAACGCCAACGGCATTCCGCTGCGCGTGCAGGACGTGGCCGAGGTCGGCATCGGCCGCGAACTGCGCACGGGTGCTGCCACCGACAACGGCCGCGAGGTGGTGCTGGGCACGGTGTTCATGCTGATCGGCGAGAACAGCCGCACCGTGTCGCAGGCGGTCGATAAAAAGATGCAGGAAATCAACCGCACGCTGCCCGCCGGCGTGAAGGCTGTGACGGTGTACGACCGCACGGTGCTGGTCGACAAGGCCATCGCCACGGTGAAGAAGAACCTGTTCGAGGGCGCGGTGCTGGTCATCGCGATCCTGTTCCTGTTCCTGGGCAACATCCGTGCGGCCGTCATCACCGCGCTGGTGATTCCGCTGTCGATGCTCTTCACCTTCACCGGCATGGTGAACCAGAAGGTCAGCGCCAACCTCATGAGCCTGGGCGCACTGGACTTCGGCATCATCATCGACGGAGCGGTGGTGATCGTGGAGAACTGCGTGCGAAGGCTGGCCCACGCGCAGGCCCACAAGGGCAGGCCGCTCACGCGCAGCGAGCGCTTCCACGAGGTGTTCGCGGCCTCGCAGGAGGCGCGGCGCGCGCTGCTGTTCGGCCAGCTGATCATCATGATCGTGTACCTGCCGATCTTTGCGCTCACCGGCGTCGAGGGCAAGCTGTTCCACCCGATGGCCTTCACCGTGGTGATCGCGCTGCTGGGCGCGATGGTTTTGTCGATCACCTTCATTCCCGCGGCAGTGGCGCTCTTCATCGGCAACAAGGTCAGCGAGAAGGAAAACCGCCTGATGCTGTGGGCCAAGCGCGCATACGAGCCGCTGCTGGCGCGCGTGATGGCGGCCAAGCCGCTGGTCATCACCTTCGCCGCCGTTGCCGTGGTGCTGTCGGGCCTGCTGGCCACGCGCCTGGGCACGGAGTTCGTGCCCAGCCTGAGCGAGGGCGACTTCGCCATCCAGGCGCTGCGAATTCCGGGCACCAGCCTCACGCAGTCGGTCGAGATGCAGAAGCAGCTCGAGCGCACGCTGAAGACGAAGTTTCCGGAGATCGAGCGCGTGTTCGCGCGCACCGGCACGGCCGAGATCGCGTCCGACCCGATGCCGCCGAACATCTCCGACGGCTACATCATGCTCAAGCCCGAGAGCGAGTGGCCCACGCCGAAGCGCTCGCGCGCCGAGGTGCTCGCGGCGGTGCAGGAAGAAGTGGAGAAGCTGCCGGGCAACAACTACGAGTTCTCGCAGCCCATCCAGCTTCGCTTCAACGAGCTGATCTCGGGCGTGCGCAGCGACGTGGCGGTGAAGATCTTCGGCGACGACATGGACGTGCTGAACAAGACCGCGGCAGAGGTTGCCGGCGTGCTCAACGGCATCGCCGGCGCAGCCGAGGTGAAGGTGGAGCAGACCACCGGCCTGCCGATGCTCACGGTGAACATCGACCGCAGCAAGACCGCGCGCTACGGCCTCAACGTGGGCGATGTGCAGGACGCGATCTCCGCCGCCATCGGCGGGCGCGAGGCGGGCACGCTGTTCGACGGCGATAGGCGCTTCGACATCATCGTGCGCCTGCCCGAGGAGCTGCGCACCGACCTTGAGGCCATCAAGCGCCTGCCCGTGGCCCTGCCCAAGGGCGCGGGCGCCGAGGGCCTGCGCACCAGCTTCATTCCGCTGGGCGAGGTGGCCACGCTGGATATCGCGCCCGGCCCCAACCAGGTGAGCCGCGAGGACGGCAAGCGCCGCATCGTGGTCAGCGCCAACGTGCGCGGGCGCGACCTCGGCTCCTTCGTGGCCGAGGCCGAGGAGGCGATGGGCAAGGTGAAGATCCCCACCGGCTACTGGACCGTGTGGGGCGGCCAGTACGAGAACCTCGCCTCGGCCACGCAGCGGCTGCAGATCGTGGTGCCGGTGTCGCTGCTCCTGGTGTTCACGCTGCTGTTCGCGATGTTCGGCAACATCAAGGACGGCCTGCTGGTGTTCACCGGCATCCCGTTCGCGCTCACGGGCGGCATCGTGGCGCTGTGGATGCGCGGCATTCCGCTGTCGATCTCGGCGGCGGTGGGCTTCATCGCGCTGTCGGGCGTGGCGGTGCTCAACGGGCTGGTGATGATCTCCTTCATCCGCAACCTGCGCGAGAGCGGCCTGCCGCTGGACGCCGCCATCCGCGAAGGCGCGCTCACTCGGCTGCGGCCGGTGCTGATGACGGCGCTGGTCGCCTCGCTGGGCTTCGTGCCGATGGCCATCGCCACAGGCACCGGCGCCGAGGTGCAGCGGCCGCTGGCCACGGTGGTGATCGGCGGTATCCTGTCGTCGACCGCGCTGACGCTGCTGGTGCTGCCGCTGCTCTACCGCATCGCCCACCGGCGCGACGAGGAAGAGGAGAAGGCGCAGCAACAGGCGATCGGCGCGCCGCCCGATCCTTCGGACCCTTCACTGCGAGGTTCCCATGGCACATGAGCATGCGCACGCCACCGGCGGCAACGAGAAAGCACTGCGCTGGGCGCTGCTGCTGACCTCGGCCTACCTCGTCGCCGAGGTGGTGGGCGGGCTGGTGTCGGGCAGCCTCGCGCTGCTGTCCGATGCCGCGCACATGTTCACCGACACGGTGGCGCTGGCGATCTCGCTGGCCGCCATCTGGATCGGCAAGCGGCCGGCCGACCGGCGGCGCACCTTCGGCTACTACCGCTTCGAGATCCTGGCGGCGGTGCTCAACGCGGTGCTGCTGTTCTTCGTGGCGATCTACGTGCTGTACGAGGCGTACCGGCGCATCTCGGCGCCGGCCGAAATCCAGTCGACCACGATGCTGCTGGTGGCCGCCGGCGGGCTGGTGGTCAACCTCATCGGCATGCGGCTGCTGGCCTCCGGCAAGGACCGGAGCCTCAACGTGAAGGGCGCGTACCTGGAGGTGTGGGCCGACATGCTGGGCTCCATCGGCGTGATCGTCGGCGCCATCGTCATTCGCTACACGGGCTGGGGCTGGGTCGACTCGGTGATCGCCGTGGCGATCGGCCTCTGGGTGCTGCCGCGCACCTGGCGCCTGCTGCGCGAGAGTCTCAACGTGCTGCTCGAAGGCGTGCCCGACGAGGTGGACCTGCCCGCGGTCGAGAGCGCGCTGCTGGGCAGCGAGGGCGTCGCGAGCCTGCACGACCTGCACGTGTGGGCGCTGTCCAGCGGCAAGGTGAGCCTGAGCGTGCACGTGGTGTGCACGCCGGAGGTGGGCGACCTGGCGCCGCTCACGCAGCGGCTGCGCGCGATGCTGGCCGAGCGCTTCGACATCCACCATTCGACCGTGCAGGCCGAACGGGTGCCTTGCGAACTGGCGGCGGCCAGCCACGGCTTCGGCCCGGCTGGGCCCTGAACCCCGGGGCGGCGGGGCCGCGGATATCGGACAATCTGCCCGATCCAGGATACGCAGATCGATGAGCCGCCACCCCAACTCTTCTTCCGCATCGACCAGAAAGGCCGAGGCTCGCGCGCCGCAGCGTCGCGCGATCCATGGAGGATCGTCGGCCCGTGTACCGATGGTTTTCGACCCGGGCGCCGTTGCCGCGCCTGCCGCAGCATCCGCCGCGCCGCGCAGCACCTGGCGATCCACCGTGGTCGGCTTCGCGATCGGTTTCGGCGTCGTGCTCGCGTTCGCCATGAAATGGCTCATGGGCTACCAGATCGACAGCGCGCAGGAGCGCCAGGAGCAGCACAAGGCGATGCGTGCTGCGGCCGTACGGTGCTACGAACTCACGTCGAACTCGGCCATCAACGCCTGCCTGAAGGACATCGAGGCGAAGAGCGTCCAGGCGGCCCGCTGAGGGCGCGGGCAAACCGCTGCGGAAAGCTCAGCGGGCGCGGATGGCCGACTTGGGCCGGAAGGCCTTGCAGACGGAGTCGTCGGTTTCCAGGTACGGCCCGCCGATCAGGTCGATGCAATAGGGCACGGCCGCGAAGATGCCCGGCACCACCTGCACGCCCTCGGTGTCCTTCAGCCCTTCGAGCGTTTCCGCGATCGACTTGGGCTGGCCGGGCAGGTTGATGATCAGGCTCTTGTCACGGATCACCGCCACCTGACGCGAGAGGATCGCGGTGGGCACGAAGCGCAGGCTGATCTGGCGCATCTGCTCGCCGAAGCCCGGCATTTCCTTGTGCGCCACGGCCAGCGTGGCCTCGGGCGTCACGTCGCGCAGGGCGGGGCCGGTGCCACCGGTGGTCAGCACCAGGGAGCAGCCGGCGTCGACCAGCTCGATCAGCGTGGCGCTGATGCGGTCCGCCTCGTCGGGAATCAGCCGGGGTTCGAACTCGATGGGGTTCTTCAGCGCCCGGCCCAGCCATTCCTTCAGCGAGGGCAGGCCCTTGTCCTCGTAGGTGCCGCTGGAGGCGCGGTCGCTGACGGAGACGATGCCGATGCGCACCGGCTCGAATGCAGCTTCGCTCATGCGTCTTCTTCCCGGTCCTGCGCGGCGGCGGCGGCGGCATGGTCGGCGCCGCCGTGCACGGCCAGCTGGGCGCGCACCACCTGGAACACCTCGCGATAGGCCTTGCCCTGGCGAGGCGCCTCGCCGGCGGGGCCGGCCTTCATGTCCTTGCGGGCCTGGCGCACCAGGGCACGAAGCTGCTGGGCGTCGGTGGCGGGGTGGGTTTCGATCCAGCCGCCGAGGGCGTCGTCGTCGGCGATCAACCTGTCGCGCCAGCGCTCGGCCTCGTGCAGGGCGGCGACTTCGGCGGCCGGCACGGTGTTCTGCTCTGCCAGGGCCCGCTTCACGGCCTCCAGCACCTCGGGCTCCAGCTTGCGCATGAGCTTGCCGACGTACTGCATCTGGCGGCGCTTGCCCTCGAAATTGGTGATCCGCTTGGCTTCGGCGATGGCCTCGACCAGCTTCTCGTCGAGCTGGAGCGCGTCGAACAGGCCGGCGCGCAGGGTGAGCAGCTCGGCGCCCAGCTTCTGCAGCTCTTCGCTTTCGCGCTTCAGGTCGGTGCGGCTGGCGTCGTCGGAGCCCTTGAGCTCGCGCTTGAGTTCGAGGTCGAGCTCGCTGCCTTCGGCCACGAAATGGCCGCGGACGTAATAGCCTTTTTTGGGTTTGCGGGACATGGGATGGATTCTGGGCCGCGCCGCGAGGCGTTGCAACGCGTGCAATGCGCGGTGGGAAGCTGCTGAAAACGGGAAATGGGGGGCGCAAGTATCATAGCCACCACATGACGACATCCTCCTCGCGCGCCGATTCCGGCTTCGCCTACAGCCGCTCCTTCTTCGAAAACCTGGTCGACACCGCCCTGGCGCACGCCAAGCGGCTGGGTGCCACCGACGCCGGGGCCGAGGCCTCCGAGGGCTGCGGCCTGAGCGTCTCGGTGCGCAAGGGCGAGCTGGAGAACGTCGAGCGCAACCGCGACAAGTCGCTGGGCGTCACGGTCTACGTGGGCCACCGCCGCGGCAACGCCAGCACCTCCGATTTCTCCGAGGCGGCCATCGCCCAGACGGTGCAGGCGGCCTACGACATCGCCCGCTTCACCGCCGAAGACCCCGTGAGCGGCCTGCCGGACGAGGCGGACATCGCCAAGGAATATCCCGAACTCGACCTGTTCCACCCCTGGGACGTGACCAGCGAGCAGGCCGCCAGGCTGGCCCTCGAATGCGAAGAGGCCGCCCTGTCGACCGACAAGCGCATCACCAACAGCGAGGGCGCGGGCGTCTCGGCCCAGCAGAGCCACTTCTTCAGCGCCCACACGCATGGCTTTCGCGGCGGCTACGCCAGCTCGCGGCACTCCATCTCGGTGGCGCCCATCGCCGGCAAGGGCGACGACATGCAGCGCGACGCCTGGTACAGCTCCATGCGCTCGGCCGACGAACTGGCCAGCCCGCAGGCCGTAGGCCGCTACGCCGCCGAACGCGCGCTGAGCCGCCTGAAGTCGCGCAAGATCAAGACCGTCGAATGCCCGGTGCTCTTCGAGTCGCCGCTGGCCGTGGGCCTGTTGGGCTCGCTGGTGCAGGCCGTGAGCGGCGGATCGCTGTATCGCAAGAGCACATTCCTGCTCGACTCGCTGGGCAAGCCTGTGCTGCCCGCGCACGTCGACGTGGCCGAAGACCCGCACCTGTTGCGCGGCAAGGGCAGCGCCCCCTTCGACGACGAAGGTGTGACCACCCGGGCGCGCAAGGTGGTCGATGCCGGCCGCCTCGAGGGCTACTTCCTCTCGACCTACTCGGCGCGCAAGCTGGGCATGAAGACCACCGGCAACGCCGGCGGCTCGCACAACCTGACGCTGAGCTCGCGCCTGACGAAGCACACCGACGACCTCGACGCCATGCTCGCCAAGCTGGGCACCGGCCTCTTCGTGATCGAGCTGATGGGGCAGGGCGTGAACTACGTGACCGGCGACTACTCGCGCGGCGCCAGCGGCTTCTGGGTGGAGAAGGGCAGGATCGCCTTCCCGGTGCAGGAGATCACGATCGCCGGCAACCTGAAGGACATGCTGCTGGGTATTGAAGCCATCGGGGCCGATGCCTACACTTTCGGCGCCAAGACCACGGGGTCGGTCCTGGTGAACCGCATGAAGGTCGCCGGCGCCTGAAGGCTGCGCCGCCGGCCTGCGCGCGAAGGCTAGTCGAACCATGAGGCACAACGCAGCGCGAAAACCCGAACTCGAGCACGAACTGATGCGCGACCCGAGGCTCGGCTTCGAGCCGGCGGGCGGCAGTTCGGTGCGCTGCCTGCAGCACGGCGTGCCCTGGCCATTCGACTGCTGGCACTACCACGACGAATACGAGCTGCAGTGCATCAACCGCAGCAGCGGCGATGCCTTCGTCGGCGACCACATCGGGCGCTTCGAGCCTGGCTACGTGGCGCTGGTGGGCGCCCGGCTGCCCCACACCTGGATCTCGCACGACGTGCCGCCCGAGGGCATCGCCGAGCGCAGCATGGTCATCCACTTCCGCGACGAGCCGCTGCGCAAGGGCACGGACCTGTTCCCCGAGCTGAAGGCGGTGCTGCCGATGCTCGACCGGGCGAAGCTGGGCATCGAGTTCTTCGGCATCGGCGATCTCGTGCGCGAGCGCTTCCAGCGCGTGCAGGGGCAGGAGGGCATGGCGCGGCTGTCGGCCTTCATCGGACTGCTGCACGAGCTGGCCCGCTGGCCCGACTGGCGGCAGATTTCCAGCACTGCGGAGCCGGTGGCCGAGGATCCGAGCGTCAACACGCGCATGCGCCGCGTGCTCGACCACCTCGACCGGCACCTGACGGAGGAACTCTCTCTGCCGGCCGTGTGCGCCGTGGCCAACATGGCCGAGAGCAGCTTCTCGCGCTGGTTCCACAGGCACATGGGCGCCACCTTCACCGACTTCGTCACGCGGCTGCGCGTGGCCAAGGCCTGCGAGATGCTGCAGAAGTCGGACAGGCTGGTGAGCGACATCTGCTACGAGGTGGGCTTCGCGAACCTTGCGAACTTCAACCGCCGCTTCCTGCAGCTCAAGGGCATGACGCCCTCGGTCTACCGGCAGCAGGCGCAGGACCGCTTCGGGCTGCGCACCGCGCAGAACACGCCGCTGACCACCACGGACTGAACTCAGGCGGCCGTGTCTCGCGGCGTCAGGTGCCGGGTCAGCGCCCAGAACAGCAGCGCCGCGCCGCTGACGAGGGCTCCGGCCAGGCAGACGCCGTTCCAGCCCGCATGGGCGTACACCATCGTCGAAGCCATCGATCCGGTGGCGGAGCCGATGGAGTAGAAGATCATGTACCCGGCCGTCAGCCGGCTCTGCGCCTCGGGGCGCACGCGGTAGATCAGGCTCTGGTTGGCCACGTGCACCGACTGCAGGCCGAAGTCGATGACGATCACGCCGATCACCATCGCCCAGATGGACCACGGCAGCATCGCGATGAGCCCCCACGAAAGCAGCATCGCGCTCAGGCCGATGCAGGTGGTGCGCTGCGCGCGGCCTCGGTCCGACTGGCGGCCCGCTCGCGCGGCACCTAGCGCCCCGGCCGCGCCCGCCAGCCCGAACAGGCCCACCTGAGTGTGCGAGAACGAGAAGGGCGGTGCCGTGAGCGGCAGCACCATCGGCGTCAGCAGCATGGTGACGGACATGAAGATCAGCATCGCGAGCACGGCGCGAATGCGCAGCACCGGCTCCTGCGCGAAGAGCGCGAACACCGAGCGGATCAGCCGGGGGTACGAGATGCCCGGCGCGGGCCGCGTGCGCGCGGGCAGCACCATCCACAGCAGCCCGGCGACCACCAGCGTGGCCGCCGCCGAGGCCAGGTACACCGAGCGCCAGCCGAAGAGATCCGACAGCGTGCCCGAGACCGCCCGCGCCAGCAGGATGCCGATGATGATGCCGCTGGTGACGGTACCCACCACGCGGCCGCGCTCACCCGGCGCGGCCATGTTCGCGGCGTAGGCGACCAGCACCTGCGTCACCACGGCCAGCACGCCCACGGCGGCCATCGCCGGCAGCAGCACCGACGCGCTGGGCGCCAGCGCCACGGCCAGCAGCGCGGCCACCGACAGCAGCGACTGCCCGACGATCAGCCGGCGGCGGTCGACGAGGTCGCCCAGCGGAACCACCAGCAGCAGCCCCAGCCCGTAGCCGATCTGCGTGATGGTGATGACGACGCCGACAGTGGCGGGCCGGATGCCGAAGGTGTGCGCCAGCGTGTCCAGCAGCGGCTGCGCGTAGTAGACGTTGGCCACCGCCAGACCGCAGGCAATGGCGAAGAGGAGCGCCAGTGCGCCCGATATCAACGGCGTGTCGCATGGGCGCGCGAAGGTGGCCTGGCATGGCGGCGTGGTGCTCATGATTGCCCTATTTGGTTTCAAATAAAAACTGAAATCGATTCTATCGATGAAGTTTTGAAATACAACCAGGTGGGGTCGAAAGCCCTCGACTCCGGCAAAACCCCAAGCAGGCTGGTCATGAAAATACCAGTGCCCCGGCTCGCGTGTACGCGGCGCCGCGCCGCCGCTGCCTACGCTTCGTTCCACCTGTTTCCGCCGCGATCCGCCGGCAATTCGCGACAGGTTCAAAGGAGACAAAACGATGGCTGTTCAAGAAAACCGGCACCGGCTCAAGGGCTGCGCGATGCTGCTGGCGGCGCTGGCCGCATGGGGCGGCACGGCCCAGGCCCAGCAGGTCTGCAAGGAGGACCTGCGCGTCCTGTCCCAGCCCCGCGACGGGCTGACCCTGCTCGAAAAGTACAAGGACGAGTTCAAGGCCCTGAGCGGCGCCTCGTTCAGCATCGACAACCTCAACGAGAACGACCGCCGCACCAAGACCCGCGCAGACGCCTCGACCGTGGGCAAGTACAACGTGTACTACGTCGACGAGGCCAATGTGCCGCTGTTCGCCCAGTCGAAGTGGATCGTGCCGCTGGCGAAGTACTACCCCGCCGACTACGACTACGCCGACTTCGACCCCGGCCGCCAGAAGGTCGCGACCTTCGACGGCCAGGTCTGGTTCGCGCCGCTCACCGGCGGCGGCGACCTGCTGGTCTACCGCAAGGACCTGCTGGAGAAGGCCGGCATCAAGCCCCCGACCACGCTGGAGGAATTCGCCGAGGCCGCGAAGAAGCTCAACGATCCGGCCAACGGCGTCTACGGCGTGGCGCTGCGCGGCCAGCGCGGCTCCGGCGCCAATGTGTGGCGGTGGATGCCTTTCTTCCGCGGCTACGGCGGCCAGTGGTTCGACGGCGACAAGCCCGTGTTCGACTCGCCCGCGGCCGTGAAGGCCACGCAGACCTATCTCGATCTCTTCAAGTACTCCGCGCCCGGCACCAAGACCGGCGGCTGGGACGAATCCACCGGCGCCTTCCTCGCAGGCAAGGTGGCGATGCTGATCGAGTCGACTCCGCTGGCCGGCAACGCGCTCGACCCGAAGATGTCGACCGTGATCGGCAAGGTCGCCTACCTGCCGCCGCCCACGCCGCTGACCGGCGGCGGCTACGGCCACGGCCTGGCCATCGGCGCCAAGGCCAACAAGACCGAGGAGGCCAAGAAGTGCGCCGGCCTCTTCGTCGCCTGGGCCACCTCGAAGAAGCAGGAGCAGCGCCGCCTCGCCGAAGGCCAGTTCGGCGAACTCAACCGCACCAGCGTGCTGGCTAGCCCCGAGTTCGCCAAGCGCTACGGCGCCGACCTCGGCAAGGCGCTGGCCGACACCGGCAAGGTCACGGCCGTGAACTTCTGGCAGGACCCGGCCTGGCCCGACCTCGGCGACCGCTGGGGGATCATCCTCGAAGAGCTGATCACCGGCTCGCGCACCGACATCAAGGCCGGGCTCGACGAGCTCGACGCCTACGCGAAGCAACTGGTCGCGCGGCGCAAGAAGTAATGACGCTCAGGGAGAAGAAAAAGAAGACGGCGACGGCAACCCGGCTGCCGCTCGTCTTCATCGGGCCCGGCCTGCTGGTGCTTGCAGTGCTGGCGCTGGTGCCCACCCTTTTCGCGATCGGCATCTCGCTGCAGGACCGCGAACTGGGCCAGGCCGACACGGCCTGGGTCTGGCTGTCGAACTACGTCCAGCTCTTTTCCGACCGGCGCTTCCTCAATTCGGTGCGCGTGTCGCTGGTGTGGGAGGTGCTGACCGTCAGTGCCACCATGGGCCTCGCGGTGCTGCTGGGCGTGCTGATGTTCCAGTGCACCACCGCGCGCTGGCGCAACGTGCTGTCGATGCTGTTCATCGTGCCCGTGCTGCTGCCGCGCGTGTCGGCAGCCTTCGTGTGGAAGTTCGCCTTCCACCCGCTGTTCGGCCTGCTGACCTGGCCTTACAAGGCCGTCACCGGAGAACCGCTGGACCTGCTCGCCAGCCCGGTGACCGCGCTGCTGACCGTGGCCTTCGTCGACGTGTGGCAGTGGGGCCTGTTCTTCGCGGTCATCGTGCTGAAGCTGCTCGAAACCCTGCCGCCGCAGCCCTTCGAGGCCGCGCGCATGGACCACGCGAAGACCTGGGAGGTGTACGCCTACGTGGCGCTGCCGATGCTGAAGGCGCCGCTGGTCAGCCTGTGCTTCGTGAAGATGGTGGAGTCGCTGCGCGCCTTCGACCTGATCTACGTGATGACCCGCGGCGGCCCCGGCATCTCGACCGAGACGCTGGACATGTACGCCTTCTCGCAGGGCTTCATCGAGTCGGGCCGCATCTCGTACGCCTCGGGCATGGCGGTGCTGATGATGATCGCCTCGACCGTGGCCTTCACCTACATCTGGAAATGGACGCGGCCGAAATGAGCGCATCCCCCAACAGGAAAACGAAGAAGCTGTCCCTCGGCACGCTGCTCGCGCGGCTCGTGCTGGTCCTGGCCGGGTTCTCGGCGCTGGTGCCGGTGCTGTGGACCTTTCTCAACTCGTTCAAGAACCGGGTCGACATCGTCTCGGCCGTGCCCAAGTTCTTCTTCTCGCCCACGCTGGAGAACTACATCTACGTGCTGAGCCGCGAGGCGGTGGCGCAAGGGCTGCTCAACTCCGTCGTGGTGGTGGGCGCGGCGGTGATCGCGGGCGCGGTGCTCGGGCTGCCTGCGGCCTACGCGCTCGCGCGCTATCCGCTGCGCTGGGCGAACGACATCCAGTTCTTCGTGCTCTCGATGCGCTTCCTGCCGCCGGTGGCGGTGGCCATTCCGCTGATGGTGATCTGGCTGCAACTGGAGCTGTACGACACGCGCTTCGCGCTCATCGTCACCTACACGCTGCTCACGCTTTCCACCGTGATCTGGCTCGCCATTCCCGCCTTCAAGGCGGTACCGAAGGAAGTGGAGGAGGCCGGCCGCGTCGACGGCTACGGCCCCTACGCGATCTTCTTCAAGGTGGCGCTGCCGATCGCCGCGCGCTCGCTGATCGGCGCCATCGCCTTCGGCTTCGTGCTGGTGTGGAACGAGTTCCTCATCGCGCTGATGCTCACCACCTCCGATGCGAAGACGCTGCCCATCGTGGCCTCGGAGCTGAGCCAGCTCGGGCGAGATGTGCCCTGGGGCATCCTGAATGCCTCCGTCATCCTGCTGTCGCTGCCGCCGCTGCTCATGGTCGGCGTGCTCAGCGGCTTCCTCAACGCGGCGTTCAAGCGCAAGCGCGACGCGGCATGAGCCCCGGCGTGCATCACGGCGCACAACCCATTTCCCTGAAGAACGACATGTCCGCAATCAGCTGTCACAACATCATCAAGCGCTACGGCGACATGCAGGTCGTCCACCAGTTCGACCTCGACGTTTCCGACAACGAGTTCGTCGTGTTCCTCGGCCCCTCGGGCTGCGGCAAGTCGACCATCCTGCGCATGCTCGCGGGCCTGGAAGACATCTCCGGCGGCGACCTCATGATCGGCGGCCAGCGGGTGAACGACCTGCCGCCGCAGGAGCGCGGCATCGCGATGGTGTTCCAGAACTACGCGCTCTATCCGCACATGAGCGTGCGCGACAACATCGCCTTCGGCCTCAAGCGGCTGAAGGTGCCCAAGGCCGAGATCGACACGCGCATCAAGGAGGTGTCGGACACGCTGGGGCTGGAGCGCTACCTGCAGCGCAAGCCCGCCGAGTTGTCGGGCGGTCAGCAGCAGCGCGTGGCGATCGCGCGGGCGATGATCAAGACGCCCAAGGTGTTTCTCTTCGACGAGCCGCTGTCGAACCTCGACGCCAAGCTGCGCAACCACATGCGCATCGAGATCGCCCGGCTGCACCAGGCGCTGAAGACCACCACCGTGTACGTGACCCACGACCAGCACGAGGCGATGACGCTGGCCGACCGCATCGTGTTGCTGCGCGACGGGCGCATCGAGCAGGTCGGTTCGCCGCGAGAGATCTTCGAGCGCCCGCGCTCGGCCTTCGTGGCGGGCTTCATCGGTACGCCGCCGATGAATCTGGTGGAGATGGATGTGCGCGACGACGGGGTGGCCACCGGAACCATCGAACTCGCCGGCCTCGAAGGCACCGTGTGGGTGGACGCGCACCGCTTCGCGCTCGAAGGCCGCAAGCGCGTCACGCTCGGCGTGCGGCCCGCGCACCTGCACCCCGACGCCAGCGAAGGGCAGGGTGGCGGCTTCCACGGCGAGGTGCAGCTCATCGAGTACCTCGGCAACGAGGTGCTGGTGAGCTTCGGACAGGGCGACGGCGAGATCGCCGCGCTCATGCCCTCCGCGCAGTGCCCGGGGCTGCGCGAGCGCGTGCGCTTCGTGGCCGACCCGGCGCAGGTGCACCTCTTCGACATCGACTCCGGCGCCTCGCTGCTGCGCGCCGGCATCTCATTGCATTGACCGGCGACACACAGACAACACCCATTCAAGGACTCGAATACATGAAAGCACTGGTTCTGGAAAAGGCGCACGAGCTCAGGCTGCGCGACGTCGAACTGCCCCTGGACATGGGGCCGCGCGACGTGAAGATCCGCATGCACACCGTGGGCGTGTGCGGCAGCGACGTGCACTACTACCAGCACGGCGGCATCGGCCCCTACGTGGTGGAAGATCCGATGGTCCTCGGCCACGAAGCCTCGGGCACGGTGGTCGAGGTGGGCGCCGAGGTCACGAACCTCAAGCCCGGCGACCGCGTGTGCATGGAGCCCGGCATCCCGGCGGCCGATTCGCGCGCCACGCTGGAAGGCATCTACAACCTCGACCCGGCCGTGCGCTTCTGGGCCACGCCGCCCATCCACGGCTGCCTCACGCCCTACGTGGTGCACCCGGCGGCCTTCACCTTCCGGCTGCCCGACAACGTGAGCTTCGGCGAGGGCGCCATCGTCGAGCCGCTGTCGATCGGCCTGCAGGCCGCGAAGAAGGCGGCGCTGAAGCCGGGCGACGTGGCCGTGGTCGTCGGCGCCGGCACCATCGGCGCGATGACGGCGCTGGCGGCGCTCGCGGGCGGCGCGGCGCGCGTGATCCTCGCGGACCTCGTGCCCGAGAAGCTGGCGCTCTTCGACAGCAACCCGGCGGTGACGACCGTCGACGTGCGCGGCGCCGACCTCGCCGGGGCCGTGAAGTCGCTCACCGACGGCTGGGGCGCCAACGTGGTCTTCGAGGCCAGCGGCAGCGCACGCGCCTTCGAGGGCATCGTCGACCTGCTGTGCCCCGGCGGCTGCCTGGTGCTGGTGGGCATGCCCGGCGGCAAGGTGCCGATGGACATCGTCGCGATCCAGTCGAAGGAAGTTCGCATCGAGTCGGTGTTCCGCTACGCCAACATCTTCCCGCGCGCGCTGGCGCTGATCGCCTCGGGGCAGGTCGACGTCAAGCCCTTCATCTCGCGCACCTTCGCGTTCACCGATGGCGTGCGGGCCTTCGAGGAAGCGGCGGCGGGGCGCGCGGGCGACGTGAAGATCCAGATCGAGTTTCCGCAGGGCGCAGAAGCCTGACGCATTCCTGAAGCCCCGTTCCGGCAGCCGCCGGGGCAAGGGGAAATGCCGGGGGGCGGGGCGCGCATGCGCGGCTACAGTGGCCGGGTTTTGCCACCCGGAGACCGCGAGCCGATGCCCCTGCAGTTTCGCAACGTAGTCCTCACAGGCGCCTGCGGCGGCCTGGGCCAGGCGCTTGCACGCGAGCTGATCGAAGAAGGAGCGCAGGTTGCGCTGGCAGGGCTCGATGCCGGAAAACTGGAAGCACTGGCCGCGCTGGCACCCGGGCGCTGCGCGGTCTACACGCCCGACGTGTCGAACGGGCCGCAGATGCAGGCCCTGGCCGTCGACTGGATGGCCAGGGCCGGCGTGCCCGACCTGGTGATCGCCAATGCCGGCGTCGCCGGCGGCTACAACACCGCCCAGGCCGACGACCTGGCCGTGTTCCGCCGCATGCTCGAAATCAACCTGCTGGGCGCGGCCACCACCTTCCAGCCTTTCGTCGCCGCGATGTGCGCGCAGCGGCGCGGCGCGCTCGTCGGCATGGCCAGCATCGCCGGCTGGCGCGGCATGCCGGGCAACGGCGCGTACTGCGCGAGCAAGGCCGGCCTGATCCGCTACCTTGAAAGCCTGCGCGCCGAGTTGCGAGAGACGGGGCTCACGGTGCACACGGTCAGCCCGGGCTACATCCGCACCGCGCTCACCGCCGGCAACCGCTTTGCGATGCCGGGGCTGCTCGAAGCCGACGATGCCGCGCACCGGCTGCTGGCGGCCGTGGCGGCTGGGCGCGAGAAGATCGTGCTGCCGCGCCGCATCGGCTGGCTGTCGAAGGCGCTCGACCTGCTGCCGGAGAAACTGCACGACCGCCTGCTGCGCGGCCAGCCGCGCAAGCCGCGCGTGGGCGAGGCGGGCGCCACTGCAATTCCCGGACTTCCCAAGGAGCCTCCGACCCGATGACGCCGCCGAACGACGCCGTACCCACCCACGAACAGATCGCGCTGATCGGCGCCGGCCCCTCCGGCCTTGCCGGCGCACGCAACCTGCAGAAGCACGGCGTGCCGTTCCAGGGCTTCGAGGCGCATGGCGACGTGGGCGGGCTGTGGGACATCTCCAACCCGCGCTCCACGGTCTATCACTCCGCGCACCTGATCTCGAGCAAGCGCACCACCGAGTTCAGCGAGTTCCCGATGGCCGACACGGTGGCCGACTACCCGAGCCACCGCGAACTGCGCCGCTACTTCAGCGACTTCGCCGACCGCTTCGGGCTGCGCGAGCACTTCCGCTTCAACACGCGCGTGCTGCGCGTCGAGCCGGTGAGCGATTCGCCCGGCACGCACTGGCTCGTGACCGCCGAGGATGCCGAAGGCACCATCGAGACGGCCGAGTACAGGGGCGTGGTCATCGCCAACGGCACGCTCGCCGAGCCCAAGCGGCCCAGCTTCGACGGCCACTTCGACGGCGAGCTGCTGCACACCAGCGACTACAAGCACCCCGAGCTCTTCAAGGACAAGCGCGTGCTGATCGTCGGCGCGGGCAACTCGGGCTGCGACATCGCGGTCGATGCCGTGCACTACGCGAGGAGCGTCGACATCTCTGTGCGGCGCGGCTACTACTTCGTGCCCAAGTACGTGTTCGGCAAGCCGGCCGACACGCTGGGCGGCAAGCGCCCGCTGCCGCCATGGCTCAAGCAGCGCATCGACTCGACGGTGCTCAAGTGGTTCACCGGCGATCCGGTGCGCTTCGGCTTCCCGAAGCCCGACTACCGGATGTACGAGTCGCACCCCATCGTGAACTCGCTGGTGCTGCACCACGTGGGCCACGGCGACATCGGCGTGCGCGCCGACATCGCGCGGCTCGACGGGCATACGGTGCACTTCAAGGACGGCGGCGCGCGCGACTACGACCTGATCCTCGCTGCCACCGGCTACGCGCTGCACTACCCGTTCATCGACCGCGAGCTGCTGAACTGGCAGGGCATGGCGCCGCGGCTGTACCTGAACATCTTCTCGCCGCGCTTCGAGAACATCGCGGTGCTCGGGATGATCGAGGCCAGCGGCATCGGCTGGCAGGGCCGCTACGAGCAGGCCGAACTGGTGGCGCGCTACTTTCGCGCGCAGGCGGGCGATTCGCCGAAGGCAGCCGCCTTGCGGGCCGCTGCGCAGGGGCCGGCGCCCGACCTGTCGGGCGGCTTCAAGTACCTGCAGCTGGAGCGCATGGCGTATTACGTGCACAAGGACACCTATCGCGCGGCCGTGCGCAATGCCGCCGCTGCGCTGGCCGATCCCACCTGAAGAAAAACGAAGGAGGCCCTCCGCATGCTGCCTGTCGACGAGATACGCCTGCATTTCAATCCGGCCTCGCTGGTGCTGCTCAACGTGGTGCTGGGCTTCCTGATGTTCGGCATCGCGCTGGACACGCGCATCGAGGACTTCAAGCGCGTGGCGCGCATGCCCGGCGCCATGGCCGTGGGCATCGGCGCGCAGTTCATCGTGCTGCCGGCCGTGACCTATGTGCTCACGCTGGTCCTCAAGCCGGGACCGAGCATCGCGCTGGGCATGATCCTGGTGGCCTGCTGCCCGCCGGGGAACATTTCGCAGATCCTCACGCACCGCGCGGGCGGCAACGTGGCGCTGTCGGTGTCGATGACGGCGATCTCGAACGCGATCTCCATCGTGGTGATGCCGCTGAACTTCGCCTTCTGGGGCGGCCTGCATCCGACGGCCTCGGCGCTGTTGAAGACCATCGCGCTCGATCCGCTGGACATGCTGGGGCACATCGTGGCGATCATCGGCATTCCCTTCGTGCTGGGCGTGGCCTGCGCGCACAGGCTGCCGGCGCTCACGGCGCGCATCAAGAAGCCGGTGGGCGTGCTGAGTTTTATCGCGCTGATCGTGTTCATCATCGGCGCCATCGCGGGCAACTGGCGCTTCTTCCTCGACTACGTGGGGCTGGTGCTGCTGGCGGTGGTGATCCACGACGCGCTGGCCTTCGGAACGGGATACATCTGCGCGCGGCTTTCGGGGCTGGGCGACTACGACCGGCGCGCGGTGTCCATCGAGGTGGGCATCCGCAACTCGGGGCTCGGGCTGGTGCTGATCTTCAGCTTCTTCGGCGGGCTCGGCGGCATGGCCGTGGTGGCGGGCGTATGGGGCTTCTGGGACATCATCGCGGGCCTCGCACTGGCGAGCTGGTGGGGGCGCAAGCCCGCGAAGCCATGAGCGGCGGCGAAGGCATCGTGGCGCGTCGCGTGCTGGTGACCGGGGCCGACGGCTTCCTGGGGCGCAGCCTGCTCGCCACCCTGGCGCAGCAGGGCACGCTGGAGGCGCTGGTCGCGGTCGACGTGCGCGAAGTGCCGCCGGACCGGCAGCTCATGGGCGTCACCTACCGGCAGCTGGACGTACGCGATTCGCGCGTCGCCGAGACCATCGCCGACCACGCCATCGACACGGTGGTGCACCTCGCTTCCATCGTCACGCCCGGCAAGGATTCGAACCGCGTCTTCGAGCATTCGGTGGACGTGGGCGGCACGCGCAATGTGCTCGACGCCAGCGTGGCGAACGGTGTGCGGCACATCGTGGTGTCGTCCAGCGGCGCGGCCTACGGCTACCACGCGGACAACCCGGCGTGGATCACCGAGTCACAGCCGCTGCGTGGCAACACGGTGTTCGCCTACGCCGACCACAAGCGGCAGGTGGAGGAGATGCTGGCCGACTACCGCGCCCGGCATCCCGCGCTGGCGCAGACCGTGCTGCGCATCGGCACGATCCTCGGCGAGCGGGTGGACAACCAGATCACGGCGCTGTTCGAGAAGAAGCGGCTCATCGCGATACGCGGCAGCGCGAGCCCCTTCGTCTTCATCTGCGACGAGGACGTGACCGGCGCCATCGCGCATGCGCTCGGCGGTGCGCCGCCCGGTTGCTACAACCTCGCGGGCGACGGCGCGCTGGGCATCCACGAGATCGCTTCGCGCCTCGGCAAGAGCGCGGTCGACTGGCCGGCCGGCGTGCTGAAGACCGCGCTGGCGGTGGGCTCGGCGCTGGGCGTGAGCCGCTACGGGCCGGAGCAGCTCGACTTCCTGCGCTACCGGCCGGTGCTGCTCAACACCGCGCTGAAGGAGCGCTTCGGCTACGTGCCGAGCAAGACCAGCAGCGAAGCCTTCGACGCCTTCGTGGCGGCGCGGGCGCGGCTGGGGCGGCCGGTCACTGCAGCTTCCTGACCTCGTCGGGAGGCGGCGCGACCAGGTAGTCGAGCATGCGCCGCGCGTTGAGCGGCAGGTCCTCCGACGAGCGCACGCAGGCCATCAGCGTGCGCTCGGCCCACGCGTCGGCGAGCGAGGCGCGCGCGATCTTCATCGAGCGGGCGCAGCGCTCGGCGGCAGTCTGCGGAACGATGCCGACGCCGATGCCGTACTCGACCATCCGGCAGACCGCCTCGAAGTTGCGCACGCGCACGCGGTAGGCCAGATGCCTGCCCAAGGCGCGCACGTGCTGGGTGATCAGCTGCTGCAGCGCGCTGTCGGCGGGCAGGCCGACGAATTCGCTGTCGACCACCTCGGCCAGCTTCAGGCGCCGCCGGGTAGCCAGTGCGTGGCCGCGCGGCATCACCAGCACGAGGTCGTCGCGGCGGAAGGGATGGCATTCGAGGCCCTCGCTGTCGATGGCGTCGGAGACGATGCCGATGTCGCACAGGCCGGCGCGCAGGGCTTCCACCGTGTCGGGGCTGGGGCGCTCTTCCAGGTCGACCGAGATGCGCGGATGCTCGGCGAGGAAGCGGCTCAGCACCTCGGGCAGGTGCTCGGTCAGCGCCGAGGTGCCGCACATGAAGCGCACGTGGCCCTTGAGGCCCTGGCCGTATTCGCCGAGTTCGCCGCGCAGGCGCTCCATCTGCTGCAGCACGACGCGCGCATGGTGCAGCAGCGTGCGGCCGGCCTCGGTGGGCTTCACGCCCTGTGCGTGGCGGGTGAGCAGGGGGCTGCCGAGGGCGTCTTCCATGCCACGCACCCGCTGGCTGGCGGAGGCCAGCGTCATGTGCGAGCGCCCGGCGCCGGCGGTGAGGCTGCCGGCCTCGACGACGTGGATGAAGAGCCGCAGGTCGGTGAGGTCGAATCGCATGGTTGGGCGGAGTGTGCACCAGGAGCCTCAGCCTGAGACTGAGGCCTGCTTCGCGAATCCCGCATTTGCGGCGGCGGGCTTCGTTGGCAGAGTCGACGTCCGATGACGCATCCGATCGACGCAACCGCTTTCTGGGCCGCCGCCACGGCCGTGTACCTGCTGGCCGGAGTGATCAAGGGCGTGGTCGGCCTCGGGTTGCCGACGGTGTCGATGGCGCTGCTCGCGCTGTGGATGTCGCCGGCGCAGGCGGCTGCGCTGCTGATCGTGCCCTCGCTGGTCACCAACATCTGGCAGACCGGGCCCCGCGCGACCTTCATGCCGGTGCTTCGGCGCATCGGCGGCATGCAGGTGGGGGTGGTAGTCGGCACGTTGGCGGGGGCACTATGGCTGGGCGTGCCGGCGGGTGCCTGGGCTTCTTTCGCGCTTGGGGTGGCGCTGGTCGTCTATGCGCTCTGGGGGCTGTCCGGGCGGCAGCTGCATGTGAGCGACTCGCAGGCGCGCTGGATCGGGCCGCTGGTGGGCGTGGTCACCGGGCTGGTGACGGCGGTGACGGGGGTGTTCGCGGTGCCGGCGGTGCCGTACCTGCAGGCGCTGGGGTTCCAGCGCGATTCGCTGATACAGGCGATGGGGATCTCGTTCACCACCTCGACGGTGGTGCTGGCCATCGGGCTGGCCGGGAACGGCGGGTATCCGGTGTCGGCGATCGGAGGCTCGATCGCGATGCTGGCGCCGGCCATCGGCGGCATGGTGCTCGGGACCTGGCTGCGCAAGCGGCTGTCGGTGGCGGTGTTCCGGCGCTGCTTCCTGATCGGGCTGGCGCTGCTGGGGCTCTACATGGCCGTGCGGGCCGCGGCCTGATGAGGCGCTTCTTCCAGTCAGGCCGCGAGCACCAGGGCGGTGCGCACGCGCTCGATGGTCTGGCGATAGGGCAGGGCGAAGTCGTCTAGCGCGTCGCCGGCATCGAGCCAGCTGAAGAGGAACACCAGGCCCTCTTCCTCGGGGCTGCCCGTGGCCGTGTGGGTGAAGCTCTCGGGCAGGGCGCTCTCGGCGCGCATCAGGAACAGGTGCCACAGCTGCGGGTGGCGATGCGTGTTGCCTTCGACACCGGCTTCGCATTCGCGCTCCAGCGTGCCCAGCGACTGCAGCTCGCCGGCGTAGTCGATGCCGGATTCCTCGAGCAGCTCACGGCGAACCGCCACTTCGGGCGATTCGCCGGGCTCGATGGTGCCCTTGGGAAGCTGCATGTTGCCATCCTCGGGATGGCGGAACACCAGCAGCCGGCCCCGTGCGTCGATCAGGCAGGCGCAGGCCTTGGGGATGGTGACGCTCGGGCTGCCGGCGTTCATGCTCAGGCGCCCGTCAGAGCGGCCTTGACCGCTGCGCTGACCTGGCCCATGTCGGCCTTGCCGGCCAGGCGGGTCTTGACCACGCCCATCACCTTGCCCATGTCGCCCGGGCCCTTGGCGCCCAGCTCGGCCACGATGGCCTTCACTTCGGCGGCGACTTCGTCGGCGCCCATGCGCTGGGGCAGGTAGACCTCCAGCACCTTGATCTCGGCGGCTTCCTTGTCGGCGAGGTCGGTGCGGCCGCCGGTGGTGAAGGCGGCGATGGAGTCCTTGCGCTGCTTGACCATCTTGTCGACGATGGCGACCACCATGGTGTCGTCGAGCTCCACGCGCTCGTCGACTTCCTTCTGCTTCATCGCGGCCAGCAGCAGGCGGATGGTGGCCAGGCGCTCCGAGTCCTTGGCGCGCATCGCCGTCTTCATGTCTTCGGTGATCTGTTCTTTGATAGTCATTCGGCAACCTTTCGGAAAAAACAAAGCCGCGGCAGGTTTCCCTGGCGCGGCTGAGGCAACGAGGCGACCGGGCCGACTTTCGTCTGGGGCCCGCCGCCGGGGTGTCGCTTAGTACAGCTTCTTGGGCAGCTGCATGCTGCGCACGCGCTTGTAGTGGCGCTTGACCGCGGCTGCCTTCTTGCGCTTGCGCTCGGCGGTCGGCTTCTCGTAGAACTCGCGGGCACGCAGGTCGGTCAGCAGGCCGAGCTTTTCGATGGTGCGCTTGAAACGGCGCAGGGCGACGTCGAAGGGCTCGTTTTCTTTAACGCGGATGGTGGTCATTGATGAATCGTTGAAATGAATTTGGCCTGGAGAGATCGAGGCCCCAAGCCGGGGTTCCTCAACTGAAAACTTTTGCGGCCGTTGAGGGGAGGCCAGAGTTAGCCCGCGATTATAGCACTCCCCCAGGCGAAAATGGCACTCCCCCAGGCTTCGCGCACTTCGTGTCGCTTCGCCAACCCCCTCGCCGGGGGCGACACCTGAAGCCCGGCAAAGCCGGTTCTTCGGTGTCTCTGAGATGGAGCGGGGAAGGTCAAAGGGCCTGGGCGCACGCATGGGCGCTGGCCCAGGCCCACTGGAAGTTGTAACCGCCGAGCCAGCCCGTCACGTCGACCACTTCGCCGATGAAATACAGGCCTGGCTGCTTCGATTCCATGGTCTGCGACGACAGGTCGCGGGTGTCGACGCCGCCGGCCGTGACTTCGGCCTTTTTGTAACCTTCTGTCCCGCTGGGGACGATCTGCCAGCGCGCGATGCGCTCCGAAAGCGCCGCCAGCGCCTTGTCGGCCGCCTCGTTCACCGGCCGCTGCAGGGCAGGGTCCTGCCCGACCCAGGCATCGGCCAGCCGCGAGGGCACCAGCGCGGCCAGCTCGTTGGCGATGCGTTTCTTCGACAGCAGCTTGGCCTCGCCCAGCGCCTCGGCCACGTTCACGCCGGGGGCGAAATCGATGGTCAGCGGGGCGCCGGGCTTCCAGTAGCTCGAAATCTGCAGCACCGCCGGACCCGAAAGGCCCCGGTGGGTGAAGAGCAGGTCTTCGAGGAAGGCTGTCTTTTCCTTCTTCGCGCCGGTCTCGATGCGCACCGGCAGCGCCAAGCCAGCCAGTTCGGCATACGGCGCCCAGGCGTCGCCGCCGAAGGTCAGCGGCACCAGCGCGGGCCGGGGCGTGACCATCCGCAGCCCGAATTGCTCGGCGATGCGGTAGCCGAAGTCGCTGGCGCCGATCTGCGGGATCGACAGGCCGCCGGTCGCGACCACGATCTTCGGCGTCTCGACCGGCCCCCGATTGCTCTCGATTCGATAGCTGCCGGCTCCCGTCCCATCTGCATTACCGGCGGAAAATGCAATCTCTCCGATCCTGCACGGCTGCCAGCGCTCGACCCCGCCCGCCTCGCATTCGGCCAGCAGCATGTCGACGATCTGCTGCGACGAGCCGTCGCAGAAAAGCTGCCCCTTGTGCTTCTCGTGGAAGGCGATCCCGTGCTTCTGCACCAGCTCGATGAACTGCTGCGGCGCATAGCGCGACAGCGCCGAGCGGCAGAAATTCGGGTTGTCGCTGATGAAGTGCCGCTGCGGCGCGCGCACGTCCAGGTCGCGGTTCGTGAAGTTGGCGCGTCCGCCACCCGAGATGCGGATCTTCTCGCCCACCTTCTCGCTGTGGTCCACCACCAGCACCTTCAGCCCGCGCTGGCCCGCCACGCCGGCGCAGAAGAGGCCCGCGGCCCCGGCGCCGATCACGACGACGTCGAACTCCGCCGCGCTCAAGGTCCATCGGCCGCGAGCAGCGGCGGCGGGTTGTATTTCAGGTGGCCCACGTAGCGCAGCGGCTGCGTGGCGGCGATGGAGGGCACGTCGCCCTCGCGCATGTGCAGCAGGTCGGCCGGGCTCACCCAGCGCGGGTCGGCGTTGGTGATCGGCATGCCTGCCTGGCGGTAGGCCTCCAGCACGAACTGGGAGCAGAAGAACTGGTCGTCGCGGCTCGCGCCCAGCTGCACCATGGCCAGGCCGCTCATGCAGTAGTGGCTGACGGCGGTGGGCACCAGCGGCAGTTCGCACAGGCGGCGGTTCAGCACGAAGGGCGCGTTCAGCAGCACGCCCACGGTGTTGTAGCTGGTGCCGACCTGCGACAGCGCCCATTCGCGCATGCGGGCGGCGCTCGCGTCGTCCACGCCGGGCACGCGGAAGGCCACGACCATCTGTTCCTCGTCGACCACCTCCGAGAGCGGCCGCGCGCGCACGCCCGTGCCCACGGCCTCGGCGATCTGGCCGTTGCCCAGGTACAGCACCGCGTGGCTCACCGGCGAGAAGGTGCCCAGCCGGATGCCGAAGGAGTTCACCGTGGCGATGGAGGTCAGCAGGATGTCGCCCGGCGCCAGCGCGTCGGCGGCGATGAGCTCGCCGCCGTTGCCCGGCGCGATGACCGAGCTCTGCACGCGCAGGCGCAGGCCGGTGTCCTTGGTCGGCAGGTCGAGCCGGGTGGCGCAGGCCGAGAGCAGCAGGGCGGCGCCCGCGGCAACGATGGCCGCGGCGGAACGGAAAGCGATGCGCATCAGCCCTTCCAGACGAACGGGAACTTCAGCTGCTTGAAGAATCCGTTGGGCACGTAGTCGCCCAGCACGCCGTACTTCTCGGGCCAGAGCTTGGTGCTCTTCACGGCGGTGCCGAAGATGTAGTCGAGAAAGGCGTAGTGCGCCGCGTAGTTCTTGTCCAGCGCCTCCTGGTCCTGGCTGTGGTGCCAGTGGTGGAAGTTGGGCGTCACGATCAGGTAGCGCAGCGGGCCGAGCCGCACGCTCACGTTGCAGTGGTTGAACACCGCCTGGAAGCCCACCACCACGATGTAGGCGTCGATCACGTCCTTGCTGAAGCCCAGCACGTAGATGGGCGCCAGCACCAGCGTGCGCGTGATCAGCAGCTCGAGGATGTGCTGGCGCGAGCCGGCCATCCAGTCCATGCTCTTCACGCTGTGGTGCACCGCGTGCAGGCGCCACAGCACGGGCACCTCGTGGTAGGCGCGGTGCGTCCAGTACTGCACCAGGTCGGCCACCAGGATGATCAGCAGCAGCCCCGCCCAGAACGGCAGGTTGCTCACCCAGCCCCGGATGCCGTCGTTGGCCGCCCAGCCGAAGAGCTTGTGCACCATCAGGTTGGTGGCCAGCAGCACGAAGCCCACGATCATGTGGTTCACCACGAAATGGTGGAAGTCGGTCTGCCACTCCTCGCGGAACACCGGCTGGTCCTTGCGCAGCGCGAACAGCTTTTCGATGAAGATGAAGATCAGCGAGGAGCCCAGCAGGTCGAGGATGAACCAGTCGAGCCCGATGTAGGGCGTGTTGTCCGCGAAGTCGTGCACCGGCACCTTGTGCCCGCCCAGCAGCGCCGAGGCCGCCACCAGCAGGAACGCGGCCGAGGAGAGCCAGCGCGAGCGGTTGAAGATGATGTTGACCAGCGAGAGCCCGCCCGAGACGACCAGCGCCGCCAGCAGGATGATGCGCATCACGTCGACGTTGTAGCTCTTGCGCAACTCCGGCGTCGTGAGGTACTGCGGGAAGTGGAAGGCCAGCACGCCCAGGAAGCACAGGATGGCCAGGCTCAGTGCGATGGTGCCGGTGACCAGGCCCTGTCCGCGGCGCAGCTCGCCGTGGTTCTGGGTGAATTCGTTGAGCTTGTCGATGTCCAGCATGCCCCGCCTCTCTCTCTTCTTGACTTTTGTGGGTGCGCGATTTTAGAGGCGCGGCGGGAAAATGCTCACCCCCTGCGCACGGAGCGCCGCCGCAGCAGGGCCGCCGTGCCCAGCGCCACCGCCATCACCAGCAGCGACACCACGGTGGTCACCGTCCCCAGCGCATAGATCGAAGGCGTGGTCACCGTCGACGTAAGCCCCTGCAGTTCGAGCGGCAGGGTGTTCACGTCGCCGATGGCCTGGGAGGTGCGGGCGATCTCGTCCCACGACAGCGTGAAGCCGAACATGCCGATGCCGACGATCGACGGCCCGATCAGCGGCAGCACCACGAAGCGGAAGGTCTGCCAGGGCGTGGCGCCCAGGTCGCGAGCGGCTTCCTCGTAGGCGGGGTCGAAGCGGTTGAACACCGCGAACATGATGAGCAGCCCGAAAGGCAGCGTCCACGTCAGGTGCGCGCCGAGCGCGGAGCTGAAGAGGCCCAGCGCGGTGCCGTAGCCTTCGAGCAGCGTGGTGGCGTCCATCGCCGTCAGCACGCTCTTGATGCCGGTGTCGATCAGCCGGAACTGCAGGCCGATGCCCAGCGAAATGATGATCGACGGCATGATGAGGCTGGCCACCGTCACGAAGAACAGGGCGTTGCTGCCCGCGAGCTTCTTGCGGAACGCGAGGCCGGCGAGCACCGACAGCACCACGGTGAATGCCATCACCACCGCGCCCAGCGCCAGCGAGCGCCTGAAGGCCGCGCCGATGTCGACCGTGCCCAGCCCTTCGGCCAGCTTGTGGAACCAGTGCAGCGATACACCACGAAGCGGAAAGGTCAGCCCGCCCTCGGCGCCCTGGAAGCTCAGCACGAAGATCGTGATCATCGGGCCGTACAGGAACAGCACGAAGAGCCCGAACACGGTGGCCAGCGGCCAGAAGCCGGGGGCGCGCTGGGCGCCGATGGGTGTCTGCATCTCAGAGCTCCTTGCGGATGTCGACCATCCGGGTCAGGCCCCAGATGATCATCAGCACCACGGCCAGCAGGATCATGGCGTTGGCCGCCGCCAGCGGGAACTGCAGGTACGAGGTCTGCACCTGGATGATCTTGCCGATGGAGGCGATCTGCTGGCCGCCCATCACGCCGATGGTGACGAAGTCGCCCATCACGATGGTGATGACGAAGATCGAGCCGATGAGGATGCCGGTGCGCGACAGCGGCACCACCACGTTCCACAGCGTCTGCCAGCCCGAGGCGCCGGCGTCGCTGGCCGCTTCGAGCAGCGAGCGGTCGATGCGCATCATGCTGTTGAAGATCGGCACGATCATGAACATCGTGTACAGGTGCACGAAGGCCAGCACCACCGAGAAGTCGGAGAACAGCAGCCATTCGACCGGCTGGTTCACGAGGCCCATGCCCATCAGCGCCTGGTTGACCAGCCCGTTGCGCCCCAGCAGCGGCACCCACGAGATCATGCGGATCACGTTGGAAGTCCAGAAGGGGACCGTGCACAGCACGAACAGCACCGTCTGCATGGTCGACGAGCGCACGTGGAACGCCAGGAAGTACGCCACCGAAAAACCGATCACCAGCGTGATGCCCCACACCAGCAGGCAGAACTTGAAGGTGCTCAGGTAGGTGTTCAGCGTGACGCACAGGTCGCCGTTGTCGGTCAGCCGCGAGCAGCCCTCGAACAGGCTCAGGTAGTTGCGCAGCGTGACGGCAGGTATCAGCTCGTACTCGTTGAAATTCCAAAGGCTGACCATCGCGACCAGCGCCAGCGGAATCAGGAAGAACAGGAGAAACACCAGCGCGAACGGCGCCGCCTGCCACCAGGCTTTCACGGCGTGAACGGGGGCGGTGGCGGCATGGCTGGACGCGACGGGTGTACTCATGGATGAAAGCGAAAAACTGTGCCCAAGGGCGAGCAAGGCGAAGCCCGTTCGCGGGACACCGCGGAACCGGCTTTGCCGGGCCGCAGGTGTCGCCCCCTTACAGGGGGTTGGCGAAGCGAAGCGCAGCCTGGGGGTCGAGTTCGTGGACTGCCGTCAGGCAGCCACGAACTCGTTCCATTTCCTGACCATGTATTCGTTCTCGTCCATCACGGCGTTCCAGCACGCGATGCCGCCCATGCGCTGCTCGTAGCTGCCGCCGTCGCGCACCGCGCCGGCCTTGGCGATCACGTCGCCCTGCGGGCTCTTGATGTCCTGTGCGGCGGGCTTGCCTTCCATCCAGTAGGCCCACTCGTAGGCTTCCATCTTGGTCTTCGCGGTGTCGAGCACGGCGCTGTAGTAGCCCTGGCGGTTGAGGTAGGCGCCGGCCCAGCCGTCGAGGAACCAGTTGATGAACTCGTAGGCGCCGTCGAGCTTCTTGCCCGACAGCGTGGCCGGCAGGCCGAAGCCCGAGGCCCAGGCGCGATAGCCTTCCTTGAGCGGCTGGAAGGTGCAGTCGATGCCCTTGCTGCGCACGGCCGTGACCGCGGGCGACCACATCGACTGGATCACCACCTCGCCCGAGGACATCAGGTTCACCGACTCGTTGAAGTCCTTCCACAGCGCGCGGAACTGGCCGGCCTTCTTGGCCTCGATCAGCGCCTTGATGGTCAGGTCGATCTCGGCCTTGGTCATGTTGCCCTTGTCGGCGTACTTGTGAATGCCCTTGGCCTCCACCACCATCGCGGCGTCCATGATGCCGATAGAGGGAATGTTCAGGATCGCGGCCTTGCCCTTGAACTCCGGGTTCAGCAGCTCCGCCCACGAGCCGATGGGACGCTTGATGAGGTCGGGGCGGATGCCCAGCGTGTCGGCGTTGTAGGTGGTCGGAATGAGCGACATGTACTGCGTGGCCGACTTGGCGAAGGCCTTGCTCTTCTCGCCTTCGAGGTAGATCACCTTCACCGGAGCCGTGCCCTGGTCGCCCACCTTCTTGCCGGCCACTTCGCCCTTGGTGAAGAGCGAGGTGATCTTGTCCGCGTTCTTCACGCGCTTGGTGTCGATGCCCTTAAGGTTGCCGGTGGGCACGATCTTCTTGAGCGAGAAGAACTCGGTATCGATCAGGTCGAAGCTGTTGGGCGCGGTGACTGCGCGCTTGGTCACGTCGTCGGTGGTCACGGCCACGTACTGGATCTCGATGCCGGTGTCGGCCTTGAATTTCTCGGCGATCGCCTTGTCCTGGTTCACCGCGGTGCCGAGATAGCGCAGCACGACCTTCTCCTGTGCATGCACGAAGGGGGCGATGCCCGTGGCAAGAATGCCGGCGGTGCCTTGCAGCAGGGTGCGGCGCTTGAGGCCGTTGTTGTCGATGGAATCGGTCATGGGCAGGGTCTCCATTGCAGAAAGAAAAGGAAAGTGAAGGGGAACGAACGCGGAGAAAAGCGGGTGGCGCGGGCGCTCAGAAGGGAACGGCGAGCACGGCGGTGTCGTCCTGTCGGGCGGCTTCGGCCCCGGCGGGTGCCGGTGCCCGCTCGCTCGGCGGCTTGGCGCCGGGGCCGAGCACACGCGCGTCGGCTTCGGCCCACGAGAGGTGCACCGCCTCGCCGTGCGCGTAGGGGCGCGCGAGGAAAGCGGCTTCGCTGAGCAGCACCGAAACGTTCTGGCGTCCGGCGGCGGCGACACCATCGAGCGCCAGCCCGAGCAGGACGTAGGTGCCCTGGTACTCGACGTCGGTGACAGTGGCTGCGAGAGCTCCACCTGTTGCTGCCTGCGCGGCGGCTGCGATCCGCATGCGGTCGTTGCGCACCGCGATCGGCCCGGCAGGCGTGTCGAACACGTTGTGGCCGCCCATGAAGCGCGCCACGAACTCGCTCGCCGGATGGTTGTAGACCGCGTGCGGCGAGCCGACCTGCTCGATGACGCCATGGTTCATGACCACCATGGTGTCGGCCAGCGCCATCGCCTCTTCCTGCGAGTGCGTGACGTGGATGAAGGTCAGGCCCAGCTCCTTCTGCCAGCGCCGAAGCTCGGCGCGCATCTGGATGCGCAGGAAGGGGTCGAGGGCGGAAAGCGGTTCGTCGAGCAGCAGCACGCGCGGCTCGGTGATGAGCGCGCGCGCCAGCGCCACGCGCTGCTGCTGGCCGCCGGAAAGCTCACCCGGCTTGCGCGCGGCAAGGTGGCCCATCGCGACGCGCTCGAGCAGGTCGTTCGCACGCTTGTGGCGCTCGGCCTTGCCCACGCCCTTCATCTTGAGGCTGAAGGCGACGTTGTCGGTGGCCGAAAGGTGCGGGAAGAGCGCGAAGCTCTGGAACATCATCGCCGTGCCGCGCGCGGCGGCGGGCAGGTTCGTGATGTTGCGGTTGTCCAGCAGGATGTCGCCGCTGCTGACCGATTCGTGCCCCGCGATCATGCGCAGCGTGGTGCTTTTGCCGCAGCCCGAAGGCCCCAGCAGGCAGCAGTAGCTGCCGCTGGCGATGCGCAGGTCGATACGGTCGACGGCGGCCGGCGTACCCGGGGCGTAGCGCTTGGTGAGAGCGACGATCTCGACGGCGGCGGGTTCAGGCGTGGCGGCTGCATTCATTGCCCATCGCTGAGCACGATCCATGCCACGTTGTGGTGCGCGGCGCCCGCGCCGCTTGCACCGGCGCCGCCCTGGTCAGGTGCGGTTCAGGTGCCGAACCTGGTCGCGCCCACCGCTGTCTCGGCCGCTGCCAGCCCGCGCAGCACGTCGCCCACCACGATCACCGCGGGGCTCGCGAGGCCGGCTTCGGCGATGCCGTCCTGAAGCCTGCCCAGCGTGGTCGCGATGTGCTTCTGGTGCGGCAGGCTCGCGTGCTGGATCACCGCCACCGGCGTGTCGGCCGGCAGGCCGTGCAGCAGCTCGCGCTCGATATGCGCCGCGCCCGACACGCCCATGTAGATCACCAGCGTGAGCCGCGCGTTGTAGGCGGTCGCTGCCAGCGCGCGCCAGTCGGTCGGGTCTTCGGCCGCGCCGGCGCCGGTCTTGGCATGGCCGGTGACGAACACCACGCCCTGCGCATGGTCGCGGTGCGTGAGCGGCACGCCCAGCGTCGTCACGGCCGCGAGGCCTGCGGTGATGCCGTTGACCACCGTGCATTCGATGCCGGCTTCGCGCAGGTGCTCCACCTCCTCGCCGCCGCGGCCGAAGATGAACGGGTCGCCGCCCTTCAGGCGCACCACCGTCTCGCCTTCGCGCACGGCGGTGATCATCAGCCGCTCGATGAAGGCCTGCGGCGTGCTCTTGCAGCCGCCGCGCTTGCCCACGTGCACGATGCGCGCCCCGGGCCGTGCGTAGGCCTGCACGATCTGGTCGTTCACGAGGTCGTCGACCAGCAGCACCGTGGCCGCCTGGATCGCCTTCGCGGCCTTGATGGTCAGCAGTTCCGGGTCGCCGGGGCCTGCGCCCACCAGCGTGCATCGGCCGGAGATGAGGGAGTTGGGGTTGTCGTTGTTCATGCGTGGGATGCCAATGCCAGTTGCGTGATGTGCCTGACCTGCGTCGCGATGGCCTCCGGCACGGGAAGCTCGCCGGCCAGCACGCGGCGCGTGTAGTCGGCGGTGGTGGCGACGTCGATTTCCTTCGGCAGCCCCGGCACCTCCGAGGCGGTGCCGGCCTGCTGCGACTGCAGCTCGGTGCGTGCGCCGCGCACGAAGCCGTCGATCTGCGCGGTGCGGCGCGGGTCCGACACCACTTCGCCTTCGAGGCCGCGCGAGAGCAGGGCGGTCATGCCCATGAGCTCGAAGGTCTCGGCCATGACGCGCGCGTATTCGGGGTGCGTGTAGCTGGCCACCACCACGCTCGGCCCGGCGGTGGGCTGCATCAGCTTCACCACGCTGTGGCCGGGGTTGCGCAGGCCGACCACGCGGCGCACGTCGAGCAGGCGCTTGAGCGCGGGATTCAGCAGCTCGGTGGAGGCAAAGGCCGCTTCGCCGTTGGCGACGGCGCGGATGGCCGTCATCGGCGCATGGCCCAGGGCGGCGAGCACGTTCGACGCCAGCACGCGCGATGTTTCGCTGGCGCTGCCGTGCACCAGCACCGGCAGGCCTTCGCGCGCCAGCAGCAGCGCCAGCAGCGGCGTGAGCACCGGCAGCTTGCGCGCGCCGTTGTAGCTGGGCAGCACGATCAGCGGGCGGTCGCCGGCGGGAACCATCCGGAGCCGCGCATGGGTGGCATCGAGAAAACCGGCCATCTCCTCGGGCGTCTCGCCCTTGATGCGCATGGCCAGGCAGAAGCCGCCGATCTCCAGGTCGGTCACGGTGCCGTCCAGCACCTCGCCGAACAGGTCGGTGGCCTGTTCGCGCGTGAGCGGCTTGGCGCCTCGCGCGCCGCGGCCGATTTCCTTGATGTATTGGCTGATTCCCATGGGTAGGCGGATTGTCCTGCAACGCTTATGCCGGAATGTGAGTCGGCTTATGCACCTGTCAGGGCGCAAGCGCCTCCGCCTCGGCCGGCGTCGCCCGCACCATGCGCTTGAGCTCGGGAATGCACGAGCCGCAGTTGGTGCCGCACTTCAGCGCGCCCTGCAGCCTGGCCAGCCGCTCGTCCGGCGTGCCGGCGCAGCGCGCCAGCTCGGCCTGGATCGCCCCATCCGCCACGTTGAAACAGGTGCACACCGTCTTGCCGCGCGACTGCACCGCCACCGGCGCCTTCGAGCCGGCCGACAGCAGCAGGCGGCCGTAGCTCTGGGCGGGCAGTTCCTCGCGCAGCAGGGTGGCGATCCATGCCTCGGCGCTGGTGTCGCCGCCCAGCAGGAAGGCCTCGAGGCCCGCGCTGCCGTCGGCGCGGCGCGCCAGCCGCGCCGAGCGGCGCTGGCCGCGGCGGCGGTCGGCGTAGCGCAGGGTGTCGGGCGTCTGCAGGCCGAGCAGGGCTTCGATCTTCCCGACCAGCGCGTCGTCGGGCGCGTCGTGCGCGGCGGCGCGAAAGAGCAGGCCGCTGCGTTCGCCTCCCTGCGTGTTGCCGGAAAACGGCACGCAGGTTGCAAAAGGAAAGAGCGCCATCATCGGCTGCAGCGCGCGGTGCGCCGCCAGCGCCTCGCCGTCGGGCAGCCAGGCCATGGCCAGCAGCGACCACGGCAGCTCTGCCTTGAGGATCTTCACCGCCGCGTGCTTCAGCTCGGGCTGCTTCGAGGTCGGGCAGAAGGCCGGCGTGGTGATCGCGTTGATGCCGGCCAGCCGCGTGCCGTTCGACGAGCAGCCGCTGAGGTACTCCTCGCCCCAGTGCATGGCGACGAAGGCCTGGCTCAGCCCCACCTCGGCGCTGGCGCGCGCGGGCAGCATGATCGAGCCGCGCTTCGAGGTCAGGTGCACCAGGTCGCCTTCGCCGATCTGGCGGCGCGCCATGTCCTGCGCGTTCATCTGCACCACCGGCTCGGGCACGTGGCCGAACAGGCGCCCGGCCGTGCCGGTGCGGCTCATGCCATGCCATTGGTCGCGCAGGCGGCCGGTGTTCAGCGAGAAGGGATAGCGGGCCTCGCGCGCCTCGGCCACCGGCTTGTAGGCGGTGTCAACGAAGCGCGCGCGGCCGTCGGGCGTGGGGAAAACGCCGTCTGCGTAGAGGCGCGCGCGGCCGATGCTTTCGCCTTCCTTCAGCGGCCATTGCTGCGGGCCGGCGCTCTCCAGCATCGCGTAGCTCAGGCCGGTGATGTCGAGGTCGCGCCCGCGCGTGGATTCGCGATGCTCGTTCCAGACCGATTCGGCCGTCTCGTACGGGAAGAGCGAGAGGCCGCTGCCGGCCAGCGCTTCGAGCCGGTGCGCGAAGGCCACCGCGATCGACCAGTCGTTGCGCGCCTCGCCCGGCGCCGCAACGGCCGGGCGCACGCGCGAGATGCGGCGCTCGCTGTTGGTCACGGTGCCTTCCTTCTCGCCCCAGGTGGTCGCTGGCAGCAGCAGGTCGGCGAAAGCGCAGGTGGCGGTGGTGGCGAAGGCTTCCTGCACCACCACGAACTCGGCGCGCTCCAGCGCGCGGCGTACGGTCGCCTGGTCGGGCATCGACTGCGCCGGGTTGGTGCAGGCGATCCACAGCGCGCGGATCTCGCCGTCGGCCGCCGCCTGGAACATCTCCACCGCGGTCTTGCCCGGCTTCTCGGGCACCGAGGGCACGCCCCAGAGCGCCGCCACTTCGGCGCGATGGTCGGGGTTGGCCAGGTCGCGGTGCGCGCTCAGCAGGTTGGCCAGGCCGCCCACCTCGCGCCCACCCATCGCGTTGGGCTGGCCGGTCAGCGAGAAGGGGCCCGCGCCGGCGCGGCCGATCTGGCCGGTGGCCAGGTGCAGGTTGATGAGCGCCGCGTTCTTCGCCGTGCCGCTGGACGACTGGTTCAGGCCCTGGCAGTACAGGCTCAGCGTGGCCGGCGAGGTGGCGAACAGCCGCGCGGCCTCGAGCAGGTCGTCCTTCGGGATGCCGCAGACCTGCGCCACCTTGTCGGGCGTGCACTCGCGCACCGTGGCCTTCAGCGCGTCGAAGCCGCTGGTGTGCGCCGCGATGTACTTCGCGTCGGTCCAGCCTTCCCACAGCATCAGGTGCAGCATGCCGTTGAAGAGCATCACGTCGGTGCCGGGCTGGATCGGCAGGAACAGGTCGGCGATCTCGACCGTGTCGGTGCGGCGCGGGTCTGCCACCACGATCTTCAGCGCCGGGTTCGCCGCCTTCGCGTCCTCGATGCGGCGGAAAAGAATCGGGTGCGCCCAGGCCGTGTTGCTGCCCACGATGAAGAGGCACTGCGCATGCTTCAGGTCGTCGTAGCAGGCCGGCGGCGCGTCTGCGCCCAGCGTCTGCTTGTAGCCGGCCACCGCGCTGCTCATGCACAGGCGCGAGTTGGTGTCGATGTTGTTGGTGCCGATCAGGCCCTTGGCCAGCTTGTTGAAGACGTAGTAGTCCTCCGTCAGAAGCTGGCCCGACACGTAGAAGCCGACCGCGTCGGGCCCGTGGTCGCGGACCACCTGCGCGAACTTGCCGGCGGCGTTGTCCAGCGCGGTGTCCCAGCTCACGACCTGGGGGGCCTCGCCGCGCGCGAGGCGCTGCATGGGCTGCAGCAGCCGCGTCTGGCGCGTGACCGTGGCGCTGGCCGTGAGGTGCAGCGTCGAGCCCTTGGTGCACAGCCGCCCGAAGTTGGCGGGGTGCGCCGGGTCGCCGCGCACGCCGGTGATCTGGTCGCCGGTCGACTCGATGATCACGCCGCAGCCGACGCCGCAGTACGGGCAGGTGGACCGGGTCTCCCGCATCATGGGTTTATTCCAGCGGAAGGACCGACAGCACCGCGAAAGGCTTCGGGCCCGCGCTCGGGCGCTCCAGGTCGATGGCGTGCGTCGCCAGTTCGGCCGCGTCGAGGTGCACCACGCCGTCTTCCACCTTCACCGCGAACTTCGGCGTGCAGCCCTCGTCGGGTGCCTTGGCGCAGCCGTCGTCCAGCCCGATGGCCCAGTTGTGCAGCGGGCAGGCCACGCTGGTGCCGAACACGATGCCCTGGCTCAGCGGGCCGCCCTTGTGCGGGCAGCGGTCGAGCAGCGCGAACACCTGGTCCTCCGAGTTGCGGAACACGGCCACGTCCAGCCCGGCCGGCCGCGTCACGCGGCGCGCGCCGAGCACGGGGATGTCGTCGATGCGGCAGATCACTTTCCAGTCGCTCATGGTGGGGCTCTTCTTTCTTTCGTTCCTTGTTGCGGTTCAGGCGGCCGCCGTCAGCGGCGTGAACTGCCGCACGTCCACCGAGGCCTGCGCCGACTCGAACCACGGGTCGGGTTCGCCGTCGAGCGCGAACTGCAGGCGCTCCCACAGTGCCTTGCGGCCCTCGGCGTCGTCGAGGATCTTCTTCTTCACGTAGTCCAGGCCCACGCGGCCGATGTAGTGCACCGTGCGTTCCAGGTACCAGCCTTCCTCGCGGTACAGCTGCAGGAAGGCGCCCGAGTACTCCATCACCTCGGCGGCGGTCTTCACCTTCACCAGGAACTGCGCTACCTCGGTCTTGATGCCGCCGTTGCCGCCCACATAGAGTTCCCAGCCGGAGTCGACGCCGATCACGCCCACGTCCTTGATGCCGGCCTCGGCGCAGTTGCGCGGGCAGCCAGAAACGGCCAGCTTGACCTTGTGCGGCGAGTACATGGCCCACAGCGCGCGTTCCAGGTCCTTGCCCATCTGCGTGCTGTCCTGCGTGCCGAAGCGGCACCACTCGCTGCCCACGCAGGTCTTCACCGTGCGCAGCGACTTGGCGTAGGCGAAGCCGCTGGGCATGCCGATGTCCTTCCACACGCCTTCCAGGTCTTCCTTCTTCACGCCCAGCAGGTCGATGCGCTGGCCGCCCGTGACCTTGACGGTCGGGATCTTGTACTTGTCGGCCGCGTCGGCAATGCGGCGCAGCTCGTCGGGCGTGGTGTGGCCGCCCCACATGCGCGGAATGACGGAGTAGGTACCGTCCTTCTGGATGTTGGCGTGGCTGCGCTCGTTGATGAAGCGGCTCTGCGGATCGTCCTTCGCCTCCTTGGGCCAGGTGCTGATCAGGTAGTAGTTGATGGCCGGGCGGCAGGTGGAGCAACCGTTGGGCGTGCGCCAGCCGAGGTTGCGGTAGACCTCGTCGTGCGTCAGGTAGTGCTCCTTGCGGATCGCGTCGCGCACGTCCTGGTGGCTCGCGTCGGTGCAGCCGCACACCGCCTTCTTCTTGGGCGTGGCCGAGTAGTCGCCGCCGGCGGTGAACATCAGGATCTGCTCGACCAGGCCGGTGCACGAGCCGCAGCTCGCGCTGGCCTTGGTGTGCTTCTTCACCTCGTCGAGCGTGAACAGGCCCTTTTCCTTGATGGCCTTGCAGATGGTGCCCTTGTTCACGCCGTTGCAGCCGCACACCTCGGCGTCGTCGGGCATGGTGGCGGCCTTGTTGTGGCCCTCGTGGCCGGTGTCGCCGATGTTCGATTCGCCGAACATCAGCTTGTCGCGGATGTCATGCACGCTGCGGCCGTCGCGCAGCAGCTTGAAGTACCAGCTGCCGTCCACCGTGTCCCCGTAGAGGCAGGCGCCCACCAGCTTGTCGTCCTTGATGACCAGCTTCTTGTAGACGCCGCCGAAGGGGTCGCTCATGACGATCTCCTCCGTGCCTTCGCCGCCCATGAACTCGCCGGCCGAGAACAGGTCGATGCCCGTCACCTTCAGCTTGGTGGAGGTGAGCGAGCCCAGGTAGCGGCCGATGCCGAACTGCGCCAGGTGGTTGGCCGCGACCTTGGCCTGCTCGAAGAGCGGCGCCACCAGCCCGTAGGCGATGCCGCGGTGCGCCGCGCATTCGCCCACCGAGTAGATGCGCGCGTCGGTCACGGTCTGCATGGTGTCGGTGACGACGATGCCGCGGTTGCAGTGCAGCCGCATCTTCTCGGCCAGCTCCACGTTGGGGCGGATGCCCACGGCCATCACCACCAGGTCGGCGGCGGTCTCGGTGCCGTCCTTGAAGCGGATGGCCTTCACGCGGCCATCTTCTCCACCCACCAGGTCCTGCGTCTGCGCGCCCATCAGGAACTTCAGGCCGCGGTCTTCCAGCGACTTCTGCAGTAGCTTGCCCGCCACGTCGTCGAGCTGGCGCTCCATCAGCCAGGGCATGACGTGCACCACGGTCACGTTCATGCCGCGCAGCATCAGGCCGTTGGCGGCTTCCAGGCCCAGCAGGCCGCCGCCGATGACCACCGCGTTCTTGTGCGTGCGCGCGGTCTCGATCATGTAGTCGGTGTCGGCGATGTCGCGGTAGGCGATCACGCCCTTCAGGTCCTTGCCGGGCACCGGCAGCATGAAGGGGTTGGAGCCGGTGCACATCAGCAGGCGGTCGTAGGCGGCCTCGGTGCCATCCTCGGCGCGCACGATGCGCTTGACGCGGTCGACCTCCACCACCTTCTTGCCGGCGTGCAGCGTGATGTTGTTCTCGGCATACCACTCCCAGCTGTTGAGCACGATCTCGTCGATCGTCTGCTCGCCCGCGAGCACCGGCGACAGCAGGATGCGGTTGTAGTTGGGATGCGGCTCCGCGCCGAAGACGGTGATGTCGTACAGGTCGGGCGCGATCTTCAGAAGCTCTTCGAGCGTGCGCACGCCGGCCATGCCGTTGCCGACCATCACGAGTTTCATTTTCTTCATGGGGCTGGACCTTTCAGGGAAATCAAGCGGACTTGCGCCCGCAGCGCGCGTTCAGAATCGCGCCATGAGCTTTGAAGTGGATATCGGCTACAGCAGCCGTCGCGGACCGCGCGAGGTGAACGAGGACTTCGCCGGCGCGGTGCACGCGCCGCCCGGCGACGAGGCACGCGGGCTCATCGCGGCCATTGCCGACGGCGTGTCCAGCGGAGGCAGGGGCCGCGAGGCGGCGCAGACCACGGTGATGGGGCTTCTGGCCGACTACTTCGCCACGCCCGCCACCTGGGAGCCGACCGCCGCGCTCGACCGGCTGGTCGCCGCGCAGAACGGCTGGCTGGCCGACCACAACCGCCGCCGCCAGAGCCGGAGCAGCGAGGAAGGCGGCACGGCGCTGACCACGCTCACCGCGCTGGTGCTGCACGGCCAGGGCTACACGCTGGCGCACGTCGGCGACACCCGCGCCTGGCGCGTGCGTGCCGGCGGCGAAGCGGCCGTGCCGCTCACGCAGGACCATGCCTTCGACCATCCCGACATGCGCAGCCGCCTGACGCGCGCCATCGGCCTGGACGACCAGGTGCGCGTCGACTATGTGCAGGGCGACGTTCGCGTGGGCGACTGCTTCGTGCTCACCTCCGACGGCGTGCACGGCGTGCTCAAGCCCCAGCAGGTGGCCGCGCTGGCCCTGCAGGGCGACGACGCCGAGGCCGCCAGCGAGGCGCTGGTGCATGCGGCGCTCGACGCCGGCACGCGCGACAACGCGACCGCGCTGGTCATCCGTGTCGTGGGTTTGGACGCCCGCCAGCTCGACGACGAACTCGGCGACGGCCGCCGTCTCGCGCCGCCGCCCGCCCTGAAGGTGGGCGAGGTGCTCGACGGCTACGCCATCACCGCGCTGGTGGCCGACACCGGCGTGCACCTGCTGTACCAGGCGCGCCATCCGGCCACGCGCGAGCTGGTCGCGCTGAAGACGCTGCACCCCTCGCGCGCCGGCGATCCGCAGGAGCGCGCGATGCTGGCCCACGAGGCCTGGCTGGGGCTGCGCGTGGGCGGCAACGGTTTCGTCCGCGTGCATGAGCGCGCCGCGGACGCGAGCGCGCTGTACGTCGTGTTCGACTGGCACGGCGGGCGCACGCTCGAGCAGCTGCGCAAGGCCAACCCGCGCAGCGCGGTGCCCGAAGTCGTGGCCGCCGCCATCGAGCTCAGCCGCGCGCTCGGCCGGCTGCACCGCCAGGGCGTGATCCACCGCGACATCAAGCCCGGCAACCTGCACCTGGGCGAGGACGGGCGCTGGCGCATCCTCGACCTGGGCGTGGCGCTGTCGGGCAGAGAGGGTGCGGCCCAGCGCGAGCTGCATGCCGGCACGCCCAGCTACATCAACCCCGAGCAGTGGGAGGAGGGCGGCACGGCCGACGCGGGCAGCGACCTGTTCGCGCTCGGCGTCACGCTCTACCAGTGGCTCACCGGCCATCTGCCCTACGGCGAGATCGAGCCCTACCAGGTGGCGCGCTACCGGCGCGACCCGGTCGCGCTCTCGCGGTTGCGGCCCGACGTGCCCATCTGGCTCGACCACCTGGTGCGCAAGGCCGTCGCCCGCGATCCGCGCGAGCGTTTCGAGACCGCCGAGGAACTGCTGCTCGCGCTCGAACGCGGTGCATCCCGCCCGGTGAACGCGCCCGCCGCCACGCCGCTGATCCGCCGCGACCCGCTCGCGCTCTACCAGCTGGCGCTGGGCGTGTCGGTGCTGTTCAACCTCCTGTTGATCGTGTGGCTCCTGTTCTTGCCACGATGAGCGGAGGCGGGCCGGGCGGTTCATGACCGGGCAGCCTTCCGCGTGTTGCTGACTGCGGGCGAAGCATGTGCCGGCGCGATGCGCGCACGGCCACCCTTCTCGGCCCAGGTGCGGGTCCAGCGGATCTGCATCACGCGCATCACGCCCAGCATCACGAGCGAGAGCACCGCGAAGAAGATGAAGCCCCAAAGGTAGCTGCCCAGGTACTGCTTCGACAGGCCCATGGCGTTGGGCACGAGGCCGCCGCCCAGGGCGCCGATCTCGCCGATCATCGAGCCGGCCACCGCGGTGCTCGCGGGCCAGCGCAGCGGCACCAGCTGGAACAGCGCGCCGTTGCCCGCGCCCAGCGCTGCGAAGCAGACGATCAGCGCCAGCGTGGTCACGGCCAGCGATGCCGACGAGACGCCCACCAGCACCAGGCTGGCGGTCACCACAAGCAGCACCACCGTGAGGGTGTTGACGCCGCCCCAGCGGTCGGAGATCCAGCCGCCCGCGACGCGCACCGCCGCACCCATGAAGGCCGCGAGCATGGTCAGCTGGCCGGCCTGCACCTTGCTCACGCCGAACTGGTCGTAGTAGTAGGAGGGCAGGAAGGTCGTGAGGCCGATGAAGCCGCCGAAGGTCACGCCGTAGATCAGGCTGAACACCCAGCCGTCTTTCTCGAACAGGCAGGCGATGTGCTCGCGGAAGCTCGAATGCGCGTTCACGTCCGGCGGCTCCTTGGCGAAGAGCACCATCACCACCATCGGAATGAGGATGGCGACGGCGGCCACGCCGTACACCGCCTGCCAGCCCAGCCAGTTGGCCAGCGGCGGCGCCACCAGCACCGACACGGCAGTGCCCACGTTGCCCGCGCCCACCAGGCCCATGGCCAGGCCCTTGTGCTGCGGCGGGAACCAGCCCGAGCCCAGCGACAGCGCCACGCCGAAGCTCGCGCCCGCGATGCCCAGCAGCACGCCCATGGCGAGCAGGTCGTTGAAGCTCTTCACGAAGAAGAAGCCGAAGAGCATCGCCACCGCGATCAGCGCCATCTCCACCAGCGTGGCCTTCTTGCGGCCGATGTACTGCGACAGGATGCCCAGCGGAAAGCGCATGAGCGCGCCCGCGATGATCGGCACCGACAGCATCAGTCCCTTCTGTGCCGGCGAGAGGCTGAAGGTCTCGCCGATGAAGGGCGCCATGGCGCCGTTGAGCACCCAGATGCAGCAGGAGAACGAGAAGTACAGGAAGGCCGCGAACAGTGTCGGACTGTGGCCTGACTGCAAGAAATTCCTGAAACCTGACATGGCGTTCAAAGATGCAAAAAGCCGCGGCGCGGCCCTGGGGAGGCCGTGTCGACGGACGGGGTTGGGAGCGGAGTGCCGGCAGCGGACGCTGTCGACGTGGGGGTGCGCGCGGCATGTGCGTTGCCGGGCCGGATGCAGGAGCCTGCAGCCTCTTCACCAAAGCGGTGCTTCGTTACACCGCGCCCTGTTTCATGCAAGAGGCGTGCCTGCGAATTCGCGCGGGCGTGGCCTATGCTCGCGGTGCGCTCCCGCACCGCTTCTTTTCCACGATGTCCCTTCTCGTTGTCCTGCCCGATGAAACCGCCGGCCTCGTGCTGCCAGAGGCGCTGGCGAAGGCCCTGTCCGGTGCGGGAATCGATGTGCTCGCGGTTGCCGATTGCGCCGGCTTCGCGCGGCAGGTCGAGGCGCTTTCCCCTCGGCAGGCGCTGATCTTCCTGTCTCTGCCCACACCCACGCTGCTCGACACCTTGCGCGGCTGGGCTGGCGTACCGCCGTGCGCGCTGAGCCTTGTCAGCGAGCCGCTTGGCGCTGAGAAGCACGAGGAACTGGTCGCGCTCGGCGTGCACGCCTGGATGCAGGCCGAAGCCATCGAGGCCGGATCGCTCGTCGCATTGATGGCGCGCGCCTCGTCCCGCTGGCAGCGCGAAGCCGCGCTGCGCACCGAACTGGAGAACCTGCGCACCCGCATGGACGAGCGCAAGTGGGTCGATCGCGCCAAGGGCCTGCTGATGTCCGCGCGCGGTATCGGCGAGGACGAAGCCTTCGGCCTGCTGCGCGGTGCCGCGATGCACGCGAACCTGCGGCTCGGAGAGGTGTCGCGCTCGGTGATAGAGGCCGCGCAGTGGGCGGACGCCATCAACCGCGCCGGGCAGCTGCGCATGCTCTCGCAGCGGCTGGTGCGCGTGGCGGCGCAGCTGCTGGGCGGCATCGACGCGCAGCGCGCCCGGCTGCTGCGCACACAGTCTTCCGAGCGGGTGCAGCAGAATCTGGATCATCTGGCGGCCCTCGGGCTTGATGCTGCCGGCGTCGATGCGCTTGCGCAGGCGCAGTCCGCGTGGCGCGGGCTGGCCGATGCGCTCACGGCGAAACCGACTGCTACAGGGCTGGCCGACATTGACCAGCGCGCCGAAGTGCTGCTGGGCGCCGCCGAGGCGCTGACCGAGGCGCTGGAAACCTCGGGCGCGCGCCGCGCGCTGCGCATCGTCAACATCTGCGGGCGGCAGCGCATGCGCGCGCAGCGGCTCGCGAAGGACGCGCTGCTGGCCGCCGCGCTGAAGGAGGAGGCGGCCAAGGCACGGCTGGTGCCGACCATGGCCGAGTTCGAGGCCGCGCTGCTCGAACTGGAGCGCGCGCCGCTGAGCACCGCAGAGATCCGCGCCGCGCTGGCGAGCGCGCGCGACGAATGGCTGCGGCTGGTCGGCGGCGTGCAGGCACTCGACAGCGCCGATGGCCGCGCCACGCTGGTGCGTTCCAGCGAGGCGCTGGTCGACACCTTCGAACGCCTCACGGCGTCGTACGAGCACAGCCTCCAGGTCATCATGTCGTGACGCCTCCGGTGCCGGTGCCGGTGCTCGGTCTGCGTCAGGCCGCGACCTTCTCCACGTGCGCCTGGCGCGTGTAGAGGAAGTCGATCACCGCCTTGCGCGCGTGCACGTAGACAGGGTCCTCGGCCAGTTCGACGCGGTTGCGCGGGCGGGGAATGTCCACCGACAGCACGTCGCCGATGGTGGCGGCCGGGCCGTTGGTGAGCATCACGATGCGATCGCTCAGCAGCACGGCCTCGTCCACGTCGTGCGTGACCATGACCACGGTGCTGTGCGTCTTCTGCACGATGGCCAGCAGCTCGTCCTGCAGCTTGGCGCGGGTGAGGGCGTCGAGCGCGCCGAAGGGCTCGTCCATCAGCAGCACCTTGGGCTCCATCGACAGCGCGCGCGCGATGCCCACGCGCTGCTTCATGCCGCCGGAGATTTCGCCGGGGCGCTTCTGCGCGGCGGCGGTGAGGCCCACCAGCGCCAGCGCGGCGTCGGTGCGCGCGCGAAGCTGCGCCTTGCTCTCGGTGGCCGCGAAAACGCGCTCGACCGCGAGGTAGACGTTCTCGAAGCAGGTGAGCCAGGGCAGCAGCGAGTGGTTCTGGAACACCACCGCGCGCTCGGGGCCGGGGCCCTTGATCTCCTTGTTGGCGCACAGCAATGCGCCCTCGGTGGGCGTGGTGAGCCCGGCGATCAGGTTCAGCAGCGTCGACTTGCCGCAGCCCGAGTGCCCGATGAGCGTGATGAACTCACCCTTGGCCACGTTCAGGTTCACGTCGCGCAACGCGACGAAGCGGCCCTTGGGCGTCTTGAACGCCTGCTCGACGCCGTGGATCTCGATGTACTTGGTGTCGTTCATGATGTGTGCTCCTGAATGCGGGGACAGAACGCAGAAGAAAGACAAAAACTACGCAGAAGTCGCAGAAGGAAGACCGAAGATTTCTTTGTTTCTCTTCTGCGACCTTCGCGGAACCTTTGCGATTTCTGCGTTCGGCTGTCCGAATCTGTCTTCAGCTCAGCCCTTCACTTCGTCGAAGGTGAAAGCCGTCGCCAGCTTGATGAGCGCGAACTCCAGCACCAGGCCGACGATGCCGATCACGAAGATCGCGATGATGATGTTGGCGACGTTGAGGTTGTTCCACTCGTCCCACACCCAGAAGCCGATGCCCACGCCGCCGGTGAGCATCTCGGCGGCCACGATCACCAGCCAGGCGGTGCCCACGGCCAGCCGAACGCCGGTCAGCATGTAGGGCAGCACGGCGGGGAAGAGGATCCTGGTGAGGATCTTCCATTCGCTGAGGTTCAGCACCTTGGCCACGTTCATGTAGTCGGTGGGCACGCGCTGCACGCCCACGGCGGTGTTGATGACCATCGGCCAGATCGAGCAGATGAAGATGGTCCAGATCGCAGCCGGGTTTGCGCCCTTGAACACCAGCAGGCCGATGGGCAGCCAGGCCAGCGGCGAGACCGGGCGCAGCAGGCTGATGAGCGGGTTGAACATGCGCGAGAGGAACTCGAAGCGCCCGATGGCGAAGCCCGCCGGAATGCCCACCAGCGCCGCGAGGCCGAAGCCCAGCGCCACGCGCTGCAGCGAAGAGAGCACGTTCCAGCCCACGCCCTGGTCGTTGGGGCCCTTGCTGTAGAACGGGTCGCTGAACACCGTCACCGCCTGCTGCCAGGTGGCCGCGGGCGTCGGGAAGCCGGTGGTGCTCTTCATGGCCACCACCTCCCAGATCAGCAGCAGCAGGCCGAAGCCCGCCAGCGGCGGCAGCACGCGCATCCAGAAGGCGCGCAGGTCGATG
>Ga0207426_1000519_pt1 | contig 56155 bp, 53 predicted proteins | sample AraplaMF_Cvi_mMS_FD_184265 | JGI IMG/M metagenome (GOLD analysis project Ga0207426, IMG submission 184265) | Arabidopsis root microbial communities from the University of North Carolina, USA - plate scrape MF_Cvi_mMS (SPAdes) (version 2) | ecosystem: Host-associated > Plants > Roots > Endosphere...
TGGAACACCACGGCGCGATCCGGCCCCGGCGAGTTGACCTCGCGGTTCTCCAGCAGCACGCCCCCGGTCGTGGCGGTGGTCAGTCCTGCGATGATGTTGAGCAGGGTCGACTTGCCGCAACCGGAATGGCCGATGATCGAGACGTACTGCCCCTTCTCGATCGTCAGGTTGATATCCTTCAGCACCTCGGTGCTGGCGGCGCCGCGGGTGAAGATCTTGTCGATGTGATCGAGCTTCAGATAGGCGGTCATGTGTCCCTTCTCCTTAGCTTGTCGCGGTGCCGCGGGTGACGACCTTGCCGAGGCCCGCGATCAGGCGGTCCAGCACGAAGCCGACGATGCCGACATAGAACAGCGCCAGGATGATCTCGCTGATATGCGAGGAGTTCCAGGCGTCCCAGATGAAGAAGCCGATGCCGACGCCGCCGATCAGCATTTCGGCCGCGACGATGGCAAGCCAGGACAGGCCGATGCCGATGCGAAGGCCGGTGAAGATGTAGGGCGCGGCCGCCGGGATCATGATCTTGGAGAAGAACTCGAGCGGGTTGAGCTGCACCACCGCCGCGACGTTGCGATAATCCTGCGGGATGTTGCGGATGCCGACCGCGGTGTTGATGATGATCGGCCAGATCGAGGTGATGAAGATAACGAAGATCGCCGAGGGCTGGCCGTCGCGGAAAGCGGCGAGCGACAGCGGCAGCCAGGCCAGCGGCGGTATCGTGCGCAGCACCTGGAACAGCGGATCGAGCCCGCGCATCGCCCAGACCGACTGCCCGACCAGCACGCCGAGCGCGATGCCGGCGATCGCGGACAGCGAATAGCCGAGCGCGACGCGCTGGAGACTGGCGGAGAGATGCCAGAACAGGCCCTTGTCGATGCCACCATGGTCGAAGAACGGGTCGAGGATCAGCTCCTTGGTGTCCTTGAATACTTTTGACGGCGGCGGCAGCGCCGAGCCGGCTCGCCGGCAGACCAGCTCCCACACCAATGTCAGCAGCGCGATCACGACCAGCGGCGGGATCACGCGCACGGCGGTCTCCCTTGCCATGCGGGCGTAGGTCTCGCTGCGCGGCGGGCGCTTCGGCGTCATCGCGACGACCGGCGCGGCAACGGCCGCGGGCGCCGCAGTCTCAACCTCGATCTTCGTGGCAGTCATATTCATCGCAATATCTCTCCGGCTGCAAAAGACGATGCGGCCGCCTCTCGGCGGCCGCTGGCTCCATCAGACCTCGACGCGCTTGATCGCGAGCGACTTCAGATAGGCAGCCGGATTTTCCGGATCGAACACCTTGCCGTCGAAGAAGGTCTCCTTGCCGCGCGAGGTGGAGGCTGGAATCTCCGCAGCCGCAACGCCGAGTGTCTTGGCCGCATCGCGCCACATGTCCTCGCGATTGACCTTGGCGATCAGCGCCTTGGTGTCAAAATTCGCCTCGTACTTGCCCCAGCGGATGTCCTCGGTGAGGAACCAGAGATCGTGGCTCTGGAACGGATAGGAGGCGAAGTCGCGCCAGTACTTCATGATGTGCGGCGAGTTCTCGACCACCTTGCCGGGGATACCGTAATCGAACTTGCCCGCGGTGCGATCGAGCACGTCCTCGACCGGGCAGTTCATCCACTGCCGCTTGCCCATGATGGCGGCAAGCTCGGCCTTGTTCTCGGCCTTGTCCGACCATTGCTGGGCTTCCATCACCGCCATCAGCAGCGCCTTGGCAGCCTTCGGATATTTGTCGACGAAGGCTGCGCGCATGCCGAAGGACTTTTCCGGATGCTTGTTCCAGAGCTCGCCGGTGGTGATGGCGGTGTAGCCGATGTTCTGGTGTATGAGCTGCAGGTTCCAGGGCTCGCCGACGCAGAAGCAGTCCATCGTGCCGACCTTCATGTTGGCCACCATCTGCGGCGGCGGCACCACGATGGTCTCGATGTCCTTGTCGGGGTCGATGCCGCCGGCGGCGAGCCAGTAGCGGATCCAGAGGTCGTGCGTGCCGCCGGGGAAGGTCATCGCGGCTTTCACCGCCTTGCCGGAGGCCTTCTTCTTCTCCAGCGCCGCCTTGAAGGGCGAGGCGTCCACGCCGAGCTTGAGGTCGGCATATTCATTGGCGACCGAGATGCACTGGCTGTCGAGATTGAGCCGGGCCAGGATGTACATCGGCGTCGGCTGGTTGTTCTGCGTCACCTTGCCGGCCGAGATCAGGTACGGCATGGGGGTGAGGATATGCGCGCCGTCGATGCCATTGCCCTCCGAGCCGAGCACGAGATTGTCGCGCGTGGTGCCCCAGGACGCCTGCTTCTGCACGTCCGTGTCAGGCATGCCGTATTTGGCGAACAGGCCCTTGTCCTTGGCGACGAAGAGCGGGCCGGCATCGGAGAGCGCGATGAAGCCGAGCTTGGCGCCCTTGACCTCGGGACCTGCATCCTGCGCGAAGGCGCCGGCGGGGAAATTGAGCTTGGCGGCGGCGAGAAGAGCGGCGGTAGAGCCTGCGGCCTTCAACAATTGACGGCGGCTGAGCCCATTGTCCGAGGGCCGGCGGGTGCGCTTGGTCATGTCTAGTGTCGTCCTTTGCGTCGTTGCAGAATTGATGGCGTCAGTGCACACGAGCAGCCCGTCCGTCCGGCGGCGCCGTCCTTGGCGCATGCGAACGCACGACGGGGAGACCCCCGTCTGGTGGCGTCAGCAAATCGGATGAGAAGTCTCGCGGGACGGCTTCAATGGCGTCGGCTTGGAACCATTCAAGCATCGTGCCAAGCGCGGCGCGGCTAAAACACCAATATATTGAGCATCTTAATTGCCCTGCGCCATCCTGCCGCAGCGCTGGCGCGCTTGCGAAATTTGCGCGCTGCCCAATCCTTGTGCGACGCACAAATCTTATGCACCCGCTCAAGCGACAGGCTACCGATCACCATCGACTAAAATCGGCGAGGGAGGCATCCATTTGATCTAGCTTGGTTTTTCCCGCGCACTTCGGCGGCACGCAACTTGCTTCTCTATTGGGGTCAACGAAGACTGCGGCTCGCCGCATTGTTGCAGCCTCTGCCGGCTGCATTTTGGAAGCTGATCTGCTTCGCGGCCTTTCCGGCTCAGTCCTCGTGACGCGATTCCCTCGGGCTTCCAGACCTCCATAACCCTCGTGCGCGGCAAGGCCGTCCGCACGGCCCAAAACGTTCAGCCGCGCTCTCTCGGGCGTGTCGATCTCACTTACGAAGCAAAGGAACCATTGATGTCGTATCTCGCGCCTTCGGAATTCGTCACCAAGATGGTGGATGCAGGCGAGTCCAAGATCTTCATGTCCACCCGGGATACGATCATCCGTGCCTACATGGCCGGCGCCATCCTTACGCTCGCCGCGTGGTTCGCCGTGACGATCAACGTCAACACCGGTCAGCCGCTGGTCGGCGCGCTGCTGTTTCCGGTCGGCTTCGTCATGCTGTACCTGCTGGGCTTCGATCTGTTGACCGGCGTGTTCGTGCTCTCGCCGCTCGCCTTGATCGACAAGCGCCCGGGCGTCACGCTCGGTGGCGTGCTGCGCAATTGGGGCCTGGTGTTCGTCGGTAACTTTGCCGGCGCCTTCACGGTCGCATTCATGATGGCCTTCGTCACCACCTTCGGCTTCACGCAGCCGCCGGACAAGGTCGGCACCGCGATCGGCATCATCGGCGAAAGCCGCACTCTCGGCTACGCCGCGCACGGTGCGGCCGGCATGGCCACGCTCTTCATGCGCGGCATGCTCTGCAACTGGATGGTCTCGACCGGCGTGGTCGGCGCCATGATCTCGACCTCAGTCCCCGGCAAGGTCATCGCGATGTGGATGCCGATCCTGGTGTTCTTCTACATGGTGTTCGAGCATTCGGTCGTGAACATGTTCCTGTTCCCGTCCGGGCTGCTGCTTGGTGCCAAGTTCTCGATCCTGGACTATCTCATCTGGAACGAGATCCCGACCGTGCTCGGCAACCTCGTCGGCGGCCTCGCCTTCACCGGCATGACCCTCTACACCACGCACGTCCTGACCCTGCCGAAGCGTCAGGCCGACAAGGCTGCAAAGCCCCGCGTCGCCGCCTGATTGAATACGTCTCGACAGGGGAGCTTCGCCCGAGCAGGGTGAGGCTCCCCTCTCCTGGTGGTGACGATGTCCCGCGGACTCCTGATCTCGGTCGGCCAGCACTCGGACAAGGGCCGCAAGCCCCTCAACCAGGATTTTCACGGCGTCCTCATTCCTGAGGAGCCGCTGCTGAGCCTCAAGGGCATCGCGGCCGTGCTCGCCGACGGCATCTCCAGCAGCACGGTGAGCCAGATCGCCAGCGAGTCGGCGGTCAAGAGCTTCCTGATGGACTATTACTGCACGTCGGAATCCTGGACGGTGAAGACCTCCGCCCGCCGCGTGCTGAATGCCACCAATTCCTGGCTGCACGCGCAGACGCGCAAGAGCCAATACGCCTATGACCGCGACAAGGGCTATGTCTGCACCCTCAGCGCCATGGTCATCAAGGCGGCGACCGCGCACATCTTCCATGTCGGCGACTGCCGCATCTATCGCGTCGCCGGCAAGACGCTGGAGCAGCTGACCGAAGATCACCGCATCATCGTGTCGTCCGAGCAGACCTATCTCGGCCGCGCGCTCGGCATCAATCCGCAGCTCGAGATCGACTACCAGACCGTCGAGGTCCAGGTCGGCGACACTTTTCTGCTGGCCACCGACGGCGCCTATGAATTCGTCGATGCGCGTTTCATCACGAGCGCGATCAACGAGCATGCGGCCGAGCTCGACGGCGCGGCAAAGGCGATCGTCGAGGAAGCCTACCAGCGCGGCAGCGACGACAACATCACCGTGCAGATCCTGCGCATCGATGCGGTGCCCCAGCGCGAGCCCTCAGACCTCTTCAATCAGACCTCCGAGCTTCCACTGCCTCCACTGCCGGAACCGCGCGCGATGTTCGACGGTTACCGGATCGTCAGGGAAATCCACGGCAGCAGCCGCAGCCATATCTACCTTGCCGTCGATGCCGAGACCGAAGCACCGGTCGCGCTCAAGCTTCCCTCGATCGATCTGCGCGACAATGCGGCCTATCTGAAGCGCTTCCTGATGGAGGAATGGATCGCCCGCCGGATCGACAGCCCGCATGTGCTCAAGCCGCTGTCGCAGTCGCGGCGACGCAACTACCTCTACGTCGCGACCGAATTCGTCGAGGGGCAGACGTTGCGGCAGTGGATGACCGACAATCCGCGGCCCGATCTCGAAACGGTGCGCGGGATCATCGAGCAGATCGCAGCGGGCCTGCGGGCCTTCCACCGCATGGAGATGCTGCATCAGGACCTCAGGCCCGACAACATCCTGATCGACAAGACCGGCACCGCGAAGATCATCGACTTCGGTTCGGTCAGGGTAGCCGGCGTCGCGGAGGCCGTGCCGCAGGGCGAGGCCGACGAAATCCTCGGAACGGTCCAATATACGGCGCCGGAGTACTTCCTCGGCGACGGCGGCACGCCGCGCTCCGACATGTTTTCGCTGGCCGTGATTTGCTACCAGATGCTGACGGGCAGACTTCCCTATGGCGCCCAGATCGCGAGGATAAGGCGCAAGTCGGATGTGCGACGGCTCCAATACCGCCCGGCCGACGACGACCGCAACGTGCCCGCCTGGGTCGATGGCGCTCTGAGGCGCGCACTGCATCCTGATCCCTACAAGCGGCACGAAGACCTCTCCGAGTTCGTCTTCGAGCTGCGCTCGCCCAATCCGGCCTATCTCAATACCCGGATCACGCCCCTGTTGGAGCGCAGCCCGCTGATGTTCTGGAAGCTGACATCGGCGACGCTCGCCTGCGCGGTCGTGGTGCTGCTGGCGCTATTGCACGCGCGCTAGAACCCAAGGGCGGAAGCGTCAGGGTCTCCTAAATCAATCTTCTTGTCGGACCCGTTTATCGCCGCCGACTCTCCGCCAGCGTAATCGCGCCTGCAGCCACCAGGACAATGACGATGACCGTGGCAAGCGCCTCCACCGAGGCCAGGGTGTCGTACCAGCTGTTCCAAAGCTCAAGCATGCGCTGACCTCTATCGAGCGCACAGCCCACCAGCGCCAACATACACTCTGTCAAAAGGACGCGCCTTCGCGTATAAGTACAATGCTACGTTTCGCCGCGTGCGTTTTGATCGCGCGGCAGCGTGACCTGGGCCGGACGCCGCAATATCGAGCGAACATAGGTGTGGCCGTCGCGCAGTGAGATCGCCCGCGGCCATGTCGAAGATGCCGACTGACTGTGAAGTGGTTTACATCCCTGTGTTCTTGGCCGGGCTAATGTGGCGAAGGCTTCTTTTTTGAAGGAGGCATCCAATGTTGGCGGCAATCAAATGGAACTCCCGATATAGCGCGCGCGAATGGGTGATGATGGCTGGAGCGTTGATCGTCCGACTCCGCGCGTCGAATGCAAACCAACAGAACGGCGAAACCAACCCAAGTCGGCCACTCTGGAAGCAGTTCGACGACACCCATCATTGGGACGTTACCGCGGAGGAATGGGTTCCCAATCACGATCGATGATCGTGCAACGCATTGTGCGTCGCACAGGCTCAGGTCAAGCCTTCAGATCCCTTCCGCTGACGGGCCGTGTCGAGCGGTGCGGCTGCGTACAACTTGTCCGTACCGATCGACGCGAATACCCCGAACGGCTGTATCACGGACCGACGCGGTCACCCCAAATTCCTGCCCTGCCGGGCTTGATCGTAGGCCTGCAGGATCCGGACAAAATCTGCCATGCTGGATCGATCTTGGTTTTTGGCCGTAGTCGCAACCTGAGACTGGGACGCGGGGGCTGGCTGCCAGAACCGCATCAGAAGATCGGCGATGTTTCTCATGGCCTACTCTCTGCACCAGCCATGGCGGTGAGCATCAATTGAGCGGCAAAGCGCCGCTAGATCGGGAGAAGGGCCGGCGGGCACTACGCCGCCGGCCTTGTCCCGCAACTGCCGCCTCGCAGGGCCGGTTCCGTTGCTCTTCACTCTGGATGTATCGGTAGCACCAAGCACCTGATCGGCGCCATCGCGCACAGGTATGAAGTGGCCATACCTAGGTAGACTTGGGCTGATGAATCGGGATCAGCCGACCAAGTGTCGGTCTGGTCGCTGGCAGGAAATTCACCGAGCTCCGTGATTGCGCCGCTATCAGAAGCACAGCGGACGCCGCACGCGCCTGGACTGCCGGCCATCCCAGGGGTCGTCAGGCGGGCTCTGCCGCCTTCACACCCAGCGGCTTCGGCGCCATGCCGCCGCCGGGCTTGAGATGGAATTCGTAGCTCATCAGGTGCCACTGCCCGTTCGCCTTGGTGCCGTCGGGCATCGCAGGGTCGTTGCGCGGCTCAACCTTGGCGACGAGGTCGTCCTTGACGCCGAACACGACGTCGGAATCCAGATATTTGTCGCCGTCCATGAAGACATGGGTGATCAGCGGCTCATAGCCCTTGGCATTGACCAGAAAGTGCACATGCGCGGGGCGCATCGGGTGGCGATTGGTCTGCAGGATCATCTCGCCGACGGGACCATCGGTCGGGATCGGATAGCTGCACGGCAGGATGGTACGGAAGAAGAAGCGGCCGTCGCTGTCGGTGATGAAGCGCGCCCGCGCCGAGGCGCCGACCTCGTCGTAGTTCGCCTTCTGTGAATCGTAGAAGCCATCGTCGTCGGCATGCCAGACATCGACGGGCACGCCCGCCAGCGGCTTGCCTTGCAGATCCGTGACGCGGCTCTGCACGAACATCCGCTCACCCGTGAGATTGTTCGGCGAGATGTCGGTGCCATGCGGGGTCACCTTGTGCTCGCCGACATAGAAGGGACCGAGCACCGTGGTCTGGGTGGCGCCGTCGCGGTCGCGGTGATTGACCGCATCGACCAGCATGGAGACGCCGAGCACGTCGGACAGCAGGATGAACTCCTGCCGGGTATCGGTGCATTTCTGGCCGGTTCGGGTCAGGAAATCGATGGCGTACTCCCATTCCTCGAAGGTGAGACCGGTCTTGCTCACGTAATCGTGCAGCGACTTCACCAATTCCTGCAGCAGGAATTTTGCGCGGGGGTTCGGGGTCTGGTCGAAGCTGTTGACGACGGCTTCGGTGAGGTCGGTCTCGTTGAACTGGGTCATGGTGCGTCTGCCCTCGCGTTTTTCTCGTTGGCCCGGGCGGGCTTCTGGAAGCGTTCCAGGCTACAGACTACACCAGTCGGCGGCCCCGCGTTAAGCGCGACCGGCTTGGAATGGGCCCGCCATTTGGCTATCACCTTTCCGAGAAACTGCCCGGAGGAACTGATGCTCGCCCCTACCCCCGCCTCGCCCGAATCTGTCGGCATGTCCAAGGCCGCGCTCGACCGCGTCGATGCGCACCTGAAGAACAGGTACATCGATGCCGGCCGCTTCCCGGGCACGCATCTCCTGGTCTATCGCCGCGGCAAGATCGCCCACAGCTCGGTTCAGGGCCTCGCCGACGTCGAGCGCAAGGTGCCGGTCAAGGACGACACCATCTACCGCATCTATTCCATGACCAAGCCGCTCACCAGCGTCGCCTTCATGATGCTGGTCGAGGAAGGCCTCGTCGCGATCGACGAGCCGGTCGCCAAGTACATTCCGGAATGGAAGGATCTCGGCGTGTTCGTCGCCGGCACCGCGCCGGCCTTCCTGACCCGTCCGCCGTCGCGGCCGATGCTGATCGTGGACCTGCTCCGCCACACCTCCGGCCTCACCTACGGCTTCCAGCAGCGCTCCAATGTCGATGCCGCCTACCGGGCCGAGAAGATCGGCGAGGTCGAGAAGTCGGGCACGCTCCAGGGCATGATCGAGAGCCTCGCAAAAATCCCGCTGGAGTTCTCGCCGGGCGAGGCCTGGAACTATTCGGTCTCGACCGACGTCCTCGGCTATCTCGTCGGCAAGATTTCCGGCATGCCGTTCGAGCAGTTCCTGAAGCAGCGGATTCTCGATCCGCTCGGCATGACCGACACCGATTTCCACGTGCCGGCCTCCAAGGCCCATCGCTTCGCCGCCTGCTACAATGCCGATCCCAGTGGTGGTTTCACCTTCCACGCCGGCCAGCGCCGCGAAGGCCTGACGCTCCAGGACGATCCGGCCAAGAGTTCGTTCCTGTCCCCGCCCTCGCTCATCTCCGGCGGTGGCGGGCTGTGCTCGACCATGGCCGACTATCTCACCTTCTGCCGTGCACTGCTCAATGGCGGCGAGCTCGGCGGCGTCAGGCTGATCGGGCCGAAGACGCTGGCGCTGATGACGAGCAATCACATTCCCGGCGGCCGCGCGCTGCCGGAAGTGTCGCGCTCGCTGTTCTCGGAAGCCACCTATAACGGCATCGGCTTCGGCCTCGGCTTCGCCGTGACGATGCGCCCCGCCGAGACGCTCATCGCCGGCAGCCCCGGCGAATATAATTGGGGCGGTGCAGCCACGACCTCGTTCTGGATCGACCCGGCCGAGGAGCTGATCACCATCTTCATGACCCAGGTGCTGCCGTCGAGCGCCTATCCGCTTCGTCGCGAGCTGCGCAGCATGGTGTATGCCGCGATCACCGAGAGCAATCTGTAACCGGAATGGTGGATCCCGCGGCCGACGGCCGCGGGATCGCGCCATCAGACGCTCATTTGAGCATCTCGGGCACGATCAGCCGCGGCAGGAACAGCGACACGCTCGGCCAGACGATGAGCGCCGCCAGCACGAGCAGCATCGGAACCAGCATGATCACCGTGTCCTTCAGCGCGTAGCGCAACCGGACGCCGGCGACCGAGCAGGCGATCATCAGGCACAGGCCGTAAGGCGGCGTCACCAGCCCGAAGGCCAGCGATACGATCGATATGATCGCGAACTGGACCGGATGGAGCTCGACGGACTTGGCCAGCGGCTCCAGCACGGTCCCGACGATGATGATGGCCGGGATGGCATCGAGGAAGCAGCCCACCAACAGGAAGCAGAAGGCGATGAAGAAGCCGGCCGCGACCGGGCCCATGCCCCATGTCGAGACGTTGGCCAGCAGCTCCTGCGGGATCTTGTAATAGGCGAGCAGCCACCCGAACGCGCTTGCCGTGCCGACACAGAACAGCGCGACGCCGGCGAGACGCCCGGTGTCGAGAAAGGCCCTGTACAATTCACGCAGCCCTGTCTCGCGATAGAAGAACGTCGAGAGCGCCACGGAATAGAGCACCGCGACGCAGGCGGACTCGGTCGCAGTGAACCATCCCAGCAGGATGCCGCCGACGATGATGAACGGCGTCATCAGCGCCGGTATCGACCGCCAGATGGCGCATCGCATCTCGACCCAGGTCGCCTTCGGATAGGTCGGATAGCCGCGGCGCACCGCATAGATGTGCACCGTCGCCATCTGCGCGCCCGCGATCAGCAGACCCGGCACGATGCCGGCGAGATACATCGCCGCGATCGAGGTCGAGATCAGCCCGCCCCACACGATCATGAGGATGGACGGCGGGATGATGACCGCCAGAACCGCCGACACTGCCGTGATGGCGATGGAGAACGAGAGGTCGTAGCCCTCCTTGGTCTGCGCATCGATGAAGATCTTGGATTGGCTCGCCGCGTCCGCGGTCGACGAGCCCGAGATGCCGGCGAAGAAGACCGACAGCACCACGTTGATCTGCGCCAGCGATCCCGGCCAGTGCCCGACCATCGAGCGCGACAACGCCACGAGGCGGTCGGTGATGCCGCCGATGCTCATCAAATTCGCCGTCAGCAGGAAGAACGGCACCGCCAGCAGGATGAATGAATTGTAGGCGTTGAAGGTCTCCTGCGCGAGCATCATCAGGGACAGATGCGGTTCGATCAGCAGGATCGGCACGCAGGCAAGGCCGAGCGCGAAGGCGACCGGCACGCGCGCGATGAGCAGGCCGACGAACACGCCAAACAGCACCATCGCGGCCTGGCCGGCGGAGAGGACATTGCCGCTCATCACCGTGCTCCCGCCAGAACGCGCATTTCATCGACGATCTGTTCGCCCGCAAAGACGATCCACGTCACCCCGGCCACGGGCCAGGCGACGTGGATCAGCCATAGCGGCAGATCGGCCAGCTCCGACGTCCTGTTCCAGGCAAAGCGAGTGAACTCGATGCCGGCCCACACGAACACCAGCGCCAGCGCCAGCACGCCGAGCCGCGCGAGGATCCGCACCGCGGCCTCGGACCGCCGCGACAAATCGGGCCATACGTCGACCTCGAAATGCTGTGATTCCCGCACGCCCACCATGGCGCCGATCATGATCGTCCAGACGAACAGGAAGCGCGCCATTTCTTCCGTCCAGATGTAGGACGGAATGAAGGGCGTGTAGCGCGAGATGATCTGCAGCGTCACGGGGACGACGAGAATACCGACGCAGGCAGCGAGCAGGATTTCCAGCAGTTTCGCATAGGCCGCCGTGACGCGGCGCCACAGCGACGGTGTGGACAACACAGGCATTTCGGACATTGGGGCTCCGTGCGGCAGCACATCCACCACGGCCGGGCAAGAAGCGGGGCTTGCCCGGACATGCCGTCGGCGGATGCAACGAGCTCAGGCGACGTTGATCTTCTCGAAAATGCCCTCCGCGCCGATCTCCTTGGCGTAGGTGGCCATCACGGGGTCGGCGAGTTTCTTCATGGCATCCCGCTCCTCGAACGGAACGCGCTTGAGCTTGCCGGCCTTCTCGAGCGTGTCGAGCTTGATGACCTCTTCGCTCGATTCGAGCTGACGGCCGTAGTCGCCGGCCTCCTTGCCGGCCTTCATGATCGCGTCCTGCAGATCCTTCGGCAGGGTCTTCAGCGTCTTCACCGAGAAGCAGATCGGCCGGATCGAGACGGCGTGCTGGGTCAGGTTGAGATGCGGGGCCACCTCGTAGAACTTCATCGCCTCGACGCCGGCCGCCTCGTTTTCGCCGGCCGATATCACGCCGTTCTGGATCGCATTGTAGATCTCATTATAGGCGATCACGGTCGGGCTCATGCCGACGGCCGCAAAGGTCTTCGACCAGATCGGTGCGCCCTGCACGCGGACCTTGAGGCCTTTGAGATCGGCGAGGTTCTTGAGCGGCTTGTTGGCGAAGATGTTGCGGATGCCGCCGCCGGAATAGCCGATCAGGACGACCTCGGCCTTGGCCGCGACCTCGTCGGCGATCGGCGCCAGGATATTGGCTTCGACCACCTTGTTCATGTGGTCAATGCCCTTGAAGACGAAGGGCGCATCGATGAACGGAGCCGCCTTGGCAAAGGTCGACATGTGGGCCCGCGAGACGATGCCGTAGTCGACCGCCTTTCCTTGCGACATGTACTCGAAATACTGCTTCTCGAGACCGAGCGAGGAATTCCTGTGGAGCGTGAAGTTGACGGGCTTGCCGTAATATTTCTTCACCAGCTCCTCGAACCGGAGCAGCGCCCGGTTGAAGGCATGATCGTCGTTGAACTGGACCGCACCGTTCAATGTGATCGGCGCTTGCGCCCTGAGGATCGAGGGCATGCCGATCGTGGCCGCCGCCGTGGTCGCACCGATACCAGCGAGAAATGACCTTCGCTTCATCGTCTCCCCTCCCTTTGATGCTCCGGCCCTGTCGACGGGCCGTGCGCGCAGCCGTTATGCGGCTTGCGGGGGGAGCGTATGAAAAACCCCGGCGGGACGAAAGTCATTTCGCGCGTGCCGAGGGTACTCTTCGTCGCAGGACGCGACCTGCTGCACTGCAACTCGCGTATCGGCGCACGGCAGCCTGCGTGGCGGCCTCCCCGCTCCCGCCGGCCAACGGGAAGACGTGCGGTCCCCTGCGCTGCAGGGAGGCCCGCGCGTCTTCCACGGCAGCCCTAGTGCAGGTGGCCGATCAGATAGATGCCGCCACCGATCACCAGCACGGCCGGCACGGCCCACAGAATCAGAACTGGCATTCGTCATCCTCCTCAGTTCGACGTGCAGACCTTGACGGTCTTCATGCCGCTCTCGGCCTCGGTGCGCGACTTGTAGATCGTGCCCGACGGGCTGACGACGGTCATGGACGTGTCCGTCGGCTTCTTGTCGACGATGGTGCACTTCTTCGTCTTGACGTCCTGGACGACGTAGAACTCGTCGGCCGCGAACGCCGGCAGGGACATCGCTGCAACCATCAGCGCTGCAGTCGCAATCTTCAGCTTCATTTCTCTCCTCCTCCATTTGCCGGGCGTTGCGGCCCGGTCGAGTCACAAACGGGAAAAAGAGGCAATTTGTTCCTCCGCGCAGGAACGGCGTGCACGGTGAGATGTTGTTGCGGCGCTTATGTCAACGAGGAGGACAAGATGAAAAAGCTGTTCCTGCTTTCTGCAGCAGCGATTCTGATCTCGACCGGCGCATTCGCGCAGTCGACCGTGGTGACCACGACCGGAACCGGCCACGCGGCCGCGGTTCAGATCGAGCCGCAATACCGCACCAAGATCAAATCCTACGTCACCGAGCATCGCGTGCGTCCGATCACGACGAAGGAAAAGATCATCGTCGGTGCGACGGTGCCGAGCGATGTCGAGCTCGAAGCGGTTCCGGCCGATTGGGGCCCGTCGCTGACGAAGTATCGCTACGTCTATTCCGGCGAGCGCGTGATGCTGGTGGATCCGGGCACGCGAACCGTCGTTCAGGAAATCGATTGATCGGGACGGACGGGCGGCCGCCGCGAACGCGGCCGCCCACCGGAGTTGACCGCATGAAACCGCATCGAGAGGCGCGGATCGCCGGGCTCAGCCTGGCGGCCGTCTACGCCATGTGTCTACTATTGACCGCAATCAGCATGAGCTGAGCCGCAGCGCTGCCCGCACTGCGCTGCAAAATTCTCCCCGAGGCGCGCCGCACGCGAAAATCGTGGCGCGCTGCCAGTCCTGCCCGTATGGTTCTCGCCAAAATCATAATCCGGCGCCGTTGCGCCGGGATCGGGACGCCCGCGCTTGTCAAAGCTCACCCTGCCGGTCCGGCTCGCTCTCCTGGTCGCGGGAACGACGCTGCCGATGATCGTGTTCGCGGTCGGCATCGCATTCTATCATTACAAGCAGGACCGCAGCGACGCGACGCGCCGCGTGCTGGAAAACGTACGCAGCATGCGCCTCGTGCTGGATTCCGAGGTGCAGCGCATGACCGGCAGCTTGCAGGTCCTGGCGCTGACCAACTCGCTGCGCAACGACGACTTCCCGAACTTCCGCCGCATCGCGCTCGGCTTCCTCGACCAGTACGGCAAGGGCGGCCTGCTGCTGATCTCCGACCGCAAGGGCCGGCTGTTGTTCTCCTCAACGACGGAGGACACCGCAAGCCTGCCGTTGCGCAGCAATCTGGAGATCGTCGAGAAGGTCTTCGCGACCAGGGTCCCGCAATATTCCGACTTGTTCACCGGCGCGATCAATGGACGGCAGGTGCTGACCGTCGAAGTGCCGGTGTTCCGCAACGGCGAGGTGATCTACGCGCTCTGCTTCAGCCCGCCGATCGGCATCTTCCAGGAGCTGATCGAGAAGCAGCGGCCGGATCCGCAGTGGACATTGTCCCTGCTCGACACCAAGGGCACGGTGTTCGCCCGCGTGCCAAATCCCTCCGAGACCTTCGGCAAGCGCGCCTCGCCGTCGCTCTACGCGGAAATGTTTCGTGCGCCCGAAGCCACGCTGTCGTCGGTCTCGCTCGACGGCATCCCGCTCGCTTCGGCCTACACCAGATCGCAGCTCACGGGATGGACGGTGGCCGCCGGCGTCCCCGAGAGCTCGCTGATCGCCCCGCTATGGCGCAACATCGCGATCACCAGCCTGATCGGCGGCATCCTGCTGCTGATCGGCCTCACCTTCGCGGTCCGGATGGCGACCACGATCGCCCGAGGCGAGATGCTGCACGATCTGCTGATCGAGGAGCTCAACCACCGCGTCAAGAACACGCTCGCCCTGATGCAGGCGATCGCGGTGCAGACCTTCCGCAGCGCCAGCCGCGACGAGCGGACGAAATTCGAGGGACGCCTCAGCGCGCTCGCCGAGGCGCACAATCTGCTCAGCCAGGAGAAATGGGCGGGCTCGGAGCTGCGGGACGTGATCGCCCGCGTGCTTCAGCCCTTCCTGCTGACCAGTCCCGACCGCATCCGAATGGCCGGCCCTGCCGTGCCGCTGTCGCCACGGCTTGCCGTGGTGCTGTCGATGATCGTGCACGAGATCGCCACCAACGCCGCGAAGTACGGCGCGCTGTCGAACGAGACCGGCCGGGTCACGCTGGACTGGGAGGTCGTCGCTGAGGCGGCGAAGCCGCAGCTGCGCCTGATCTGGACCGAGATCGGCGGGCCGCCGGTGACCGCGCCGGTGCGGCGCGGCTTCGGCTCGCGCCTGATCGAGCGCAGCGCACGCGACCAGCTCGGCGGCGAGGCGACCGTCGACTTCCTGCCGCGCGGCGTCGTGTGCACGGTGACCTGCACGCTGGACGAGGCGCGGTAACGATCTACTTGCGGCGGGCCCCTCGATCCATTCCTGATGTGCATTCAGCATCGGATTGGGCCTCACCCGAAAGCCGTCTTTCGCAAGACATTTCAAAGGCATCTGACGCCTCTCGAGCGTTCACTTTGACAACGCGTCGCCGCCGCGCGACGTGCGTTTGCGAAAACGCGCGCCGGCCCGGAGCAGGATCGGGCAAAGCATGGCCGCTTCAGGAAAGACGCTGTGCGCCCACGCGCCTAGAACGCGCCCCGACCCGTGCAAATACGGACGACTGATGTGCAGCCTGAGACGATCAGGAGAAGCCACATGATGATCGGGAGCACCGCACCCATGCGCAATCCCTCGCCAAAGGGCTTGCCGCCCATACCCGGCGCCAAGCCGGACAACAACGAAACCTCCGAGCTGCGCGCCGCCGATGCGGAGATGGCGCGTGTGCTCAAGACCAAGCCGCTGCGCATGGCCTCCGATTCCGACAGCGGCGCGATCGCCTATTGGAAGCACGAGCCGCTGCACGACGTGGTCGAGCCCATGGTCGATCACGTCGTCATGACCTATCCCGCCGGATCACAGGCGCTGGAACGGCGCAGCGGAAAATCCGCTGCGATCAGCACGGCGCGTCCCGGCGTGGTGACGATCATTCCGGCCGGATCGACCTCGCGATGGGACATTCACCGGCCCATGCATGTCGTTCAGCTTTATCTTCCGCAGAGGACGCTGTTGCGGATCGCGGACGAGGCGAGCACGGCAAGCGCAGGCGACCTCCTCGAGAGAACCGGGCATCCCGACGCGATCACGTCACGCCTGCTGCTGAGCGCCGCCGACTCGCTCGAGGGCAGCGCCGCGCTGGACACCCTGTTCAGGCAGCAATTGACCGACCTGCTCGCCACGCGCCTGCTCGCCGCGCATGCCGGCGTGCCGGCTACGCCGCAACCGATCGTCGGCGGCCTCTCGCCGTCGGTGCTGCGCCGGGCGATCGAACGCCTGCGCTCCGACAGCGACGCCGACGTCTCGCTCTCGGCGCTGGCATCCGACGCGGGCCTGTCGCGCTTTCACTTCTGCCGCTCCTTCAAGGAAAGCACCGGACTGTCGCCGCATGCCTGGCTGCGCCAGCACCGGCTCGAGCAGGCCATGAACATGCTGCGGGAGAGCGACGAATCGGTCGTCTCGATCGCGGCGGCGCTCGGCTATTCCTCGCAGACCGCGTTCGCCGCGGCGTTCAAGAAGCTGACGGGTGAGACGCCGAGCGATTGGCGCAGGCGCGTGCGTTAAGCAGCAATCTCGCGACAGGGACGGCAATCGCTCTGGGGCAGTCGAAGATCTGGTTCGCTAAACATCCTGGCAACACACCACGCGGACGGAGACGGACGATGAACTGGAAACTCCCAGCGATTGCACCGCGACGCAAAGCCATTTCCACGGCGCTCATCTACGGCCTCTCGCTGACCGTGCGCCTGACCTCGCCGACGGCCGAAGAGGCGCCGCCACCGGTTGCTCAAGGCGCCGGTCGCGCGGCATCGATCCTGATCGACCGGAGCTGGCCCAACCGGCCGGCACTGCCTGCAGCCCTGCGCGGCTGGCCGCTTAGCCCGCGAAGCTGCCGCGCAGCCTGTGAAGGCCCTGCGCTCATGTCCTCATTGCCGAGCTGCACCGCGCCGTAGCGACACAGCCGTCTCACCTCTCCGCGCCGTCATCAGCACGAGGCTCCGCTCGCATCGAGCGGCCGCGATGACGCGCGCGAACGACCCAAGCCAAATCGAACTCAGGAGTGAACCACATGCGACTGCTCATCATCGGCTCCGGCTTTGCCGGCATGTACGCCGCCCTTTCCGCCGCGCGCCTGCGCGAGATCAAGGGCGTTTCCCCTGACGATCTCGAGATCGCGCTGATCGCACCGGAGCCAACACTGGTGGTCCGTCCGCGACTCTACGAGCCGAAGCCGGAAACGCTGACTGCGCCGCTGCTCGACGTTCTCAACGCCATCGACGTCAACTACGTCCAGGGCAGCGCCGAGACCGTCAACACCGAGGCGCGGACGGTGCAGATCACGACGTCCGGCGGCACACGCAAGACCCTGTCCTACGACCGCCTGGTGATCGCCACCGGCAGCCGTCTGTTCCGCCCCAACATCCCCGGCCTTGCCGAACACGGCTTCAGCGTCGACTCGCTCGATGACGCCGTCGCACTGGACAAGCATCTGCACGGTCTTGCGGGCCGGCCGGCCGTCAACGGACGCGACACGGTCGTCGTCGCCGGCGGCGGTTTCACCGGCATCGAGGCGGCAACCGAGCTGCCCGCGCGCCTGCGCGAGATCTTCGGCAAGGATACGAAGACACGCGTGATCATCGTCGAGCGCAACGGCGCGATCGCTCCCGACATGGGTGAAGGCCCCCGCCCGCACATCGAGGATGCCCTGCGCAAGCTCGGCGTCGAGACGCGGCTCGGCGCGGGCGTCGCCTCGCTCGACAAATCCGGCGTGACGCTCTCCACCGGCGAGCACATCGAAACCGAGACGGTGGTCTGGGCGGCCGGCATCCGCGCCGCGCCGCTGACGGCGCAGATTGCCGCCGAGCGCGACAATTTCGGCCGGCTGCTGGTGGACCGCGACCTGCGCGTGCCCGGCGTCGCCGGCGTCTTCGCCACCGGCGATGCAGCGCGGGCCGCCTGCGACGACGAGGGCAATTACGCGCTGATGTCGTGCCAGCACGCCACGCGCATGGGTGCCTTCGCCGGCAACAACGCCGCCGCCGAGCTGCTCGGACTTCCGACCAAGCCCTACCACCAGAAGGCCTATGTCACCTGTCTCGACCTCGGCGAGGCCGGCGCGCTGTTCACGCGCGGCTGGGAGCGCAAGGTCGAGATGGTCGGCGACGTCGCCAAGAAGACGAAGCAGGAGATCAACACCGTCTGGATCTATCCGCCGAAGGCCGAGCGCGCCGCCGCGCTCGCCTCCGCCGATCCGGAACGCGTCACGAGTCTCTAACGCCCGCAGCAATGACAGGCCGCGCTCCGCTGGCTGCGCGGCCTGCTCGACCACGATCAGCCAGACCAGGACTGAAACAGGAGACAGACATGAACCTGCACAACACTTCATATCCGCAAGGATCGGGCCGCGAAGAGCTCGTCCCGTCGCGCTACGCGCAGAAGATCGGCGACATCGACGTGCTGGTAGTCAGCGACGGCGTGCTGCCGCTTCCGACCACGATGCTGGGGCACAACGCAGCCCCGGCCGAGCGCGCGGCGTGGCTGCACGACATGTTCCTGCCGCAGGACGCGTTCGACTGGGCGCTGAATGCGGTCATGGTCCGCAGTGGCGGCAAGGTCATTCTGATCGACGCAGGATTGGGATCCGACCCGAACCTGAATCTGCCGCGGGCCGGCCAGTTGATCAAGCGACTCGAAGCTGCCGGCATCGATCTGTCGGCCGTGACGGACCTCGTCTTGACCCACATGCACATGGACCATATCGGCGGACTGCTCGTCGACGGCGTGAAGCAGCGAATGCGCAAGGATCTGCGCATCCACGTGGCGGCCGCCGAGGTGAAATTCTGGGAGGCGCCCGACTTCACCCGCACCAACATGCCCGAGGGTTTTCCGGACGCGCTTCGCGCGACTGCGAAGCGGTTCGTGAGCGAGTACGGCAGTCAGCTGCGTACCTTCGATGAGACGCACGAGGTCGCGCCCGGCGTCGTCGCCCGCCGCACCGGCGGTCACACCCCCGGACACAGCGTGGTTCGCATCGCGTCCGGCGGCGACGCGCTGACATTCGCGGGCGATGCCGTGTTTGCCGTCGGCTTCGAGCAGCCCAACTGGTACAACGGTTTCGAGCACGACCCCGACGAGGCGGTGCGCGTTCGCGTCAACCTGTTGCGGGAGCTCGCCGCGAGCGGCGAGATGCTGGTGGCCACCCACCTGCCGTTCCCGTCCGTCGGCCGCGTGGCGGTTGACGGCGACGCCTTCCGCTGGGTGCCGGTGTTCTGGGACTACTGAGCACATATCGGCTCGGAGCCGAACCAGGGCGCGCGGCATCAAGCCGCGCGCCACGCTTTGCGACGCGTTCGCCGTCTCCCGATCATGAGAGGCCCGGCACGCCTTTCGAGCCGGGCCTGACGGCGGCCTCCAGCGCATACGCGCCGGGGCCGTACATTGCGATGAGGGAAAGTGCGCCGAGCAAGCCGAGATTCTTCAGGAAGTTGATGGTCTGCATCACGACCTGCGCTTCCGGCACAGCCCAGAAATTGTGGAACATCACGGTCGCGGCGATCGTGAACGCCAGCAGGGCCATGGCTGCCTGGCGCGCAAACAACCCGAACAGCAGAGCCATGCCGCCGCCGAGCTCGACCGCAATCGCACCTGCGGCGAGAATGGCGCCGAGCCCGTCCGCTCCTCCCGGAAGCCTGCCGGCGGTCACGGCAAATGCGAGCACCTTGCCGACACCGCTGTAGAGAAACAGCGGCGCGATCGCGGCACGTGCGAACAGAAGCACCCAGGCATCGCGCTGGGCTGCGGTCTCGGCGGATCGGGCGGATGTCGGCATTTCGGATCTCCTCTGGCGACGTTTCGTCGGTGAAAGCGGACGGCCGACCGACATCGACCGTCCCGTGGATGGTTCAACCTGAGCCGTCACTCCGCGGCCGCGACATCGGCGCTCGGGAAGCGCCTTTCAGCGGCAAGCCCGAGCGATCCGATCGCGAGCGCGCCGACGATGGCCGCGCCGCCGATCGCCCAGAACACGGCGTCGGGGCCGCCGGTGACCTGCTGCAACAGGCCGATGACGTAAGGGCCGAGGATCGCTCCGACCCGGCCGATGCCTAGCTCCATTCCGACGCCGCTGGCAGGGAAGCAGGTCTCGTACGAACCGGCCGTGAAATTGTTGAGGACATGCTGCGCGCCGATGATGCAGAACCCGGCAATCGCGACGATCGCAAGGTTGACGCCGTGGCCGCTGACGAAGATCAGCGCCAGCACGGCGATCCCGCCGCTGAGCCACCACGTGGCGAGATAGCGGGGCGTCAGTTCAAAGTTGCGATCGGCCAGCATCGCCAGCGTCAGGCCGCCGACGAATGACATCGCCTGCATCAGGGCGCCGAAGCCGAACGAGGCCGCGAAGGTCTCGCCGCGCTTCAGCATGACGGTCGGAATCCAGCCGGTGAGACCGAATATCGCGAACAGGCTGAGGAACGCCGTGATCCAGATGGTCAGCGACACACGGCGATAGCGCGGGCCGAGCAAGGCCGCGATGGTGCCCTGCTCCGGCTTGCTCTCGGCAGTTCCGAACGTCGCGTGACGATAGATGTCCGCCCGCTCAGGCCGCAGCCGGGCGAGCAAGGCGCGCAGCTCCGCAACACGCGAGCGGGTGGCGAGGAAGCGCGGGCTTTCCGGCAGGATGGCATGCGCCACGAAGGTCAGCGGGATCGAGAGCGCGCCGACGTAATAGAGAATCTGCCAGCCATGTTGCGGCGTCAGGAACACGCCGACGAGACCGGCGCAGACGCCGCCGAGCGACCAGCCCAGCGTCACACCCCACAGGGAGAACGTGTTGCTGACGCGTTTTGGCGCGAGCTCGTTGATGAAGGTCGTCCCCAGCGGCAACAATACGCCGAGGCCAAGCCCCGTGGCAAAGCGCAAGGCGCAGTAGCTCCAGAAATCGTTCGCCAGCAGCGCGGTCAGCACGGTGAAGACGTTGACGATCCACAGACCCGCAAGCAGCGTCCCGCGCCGGCCGAAGCGGTCCGCGACACTGCCGTGGCCGATCGCGCCGAACAGGAAGCCGACGAGACCCGAGCTCATCAGGAAGCCCGCCTGGCTCGGTGCCAGCCCCCAGGGCTGGACCACATAGTGAATGACATACGCCGGATTGAACGTGTCATAGCCGTCGAACAGCGTGATGAGCGTGATGAGAATGCCGAGCAGCTTGTGGAACGGCCCAATCGGGGCGCCGGACAATTCCTCATGCACGTCGATTTCGGACGAGATGCTCACGGGGTTCCTCCATATGAATTGATGATGTGCTCTGCTCTGCGGCAGATTGAATCGATGCGTCGTCGAGCCCGAACAAGGCACGCGCGTTGCCGCGGCCGATCTTGAAGCGGTCGGCTTCGGAGATGGCGGCCGTGTCGAACCATTCGGCGGCGTGGTCGATGTTCTCGAACGGCCAGTCGGCGGAGAACAGGATGCGGTCGGCGCCGATCTCGAGCATGGCGTCGATCAGCGTCTGGGTGCGGAAATTGCCCGACGTGGTGATGTAGAAGTTTTCCCGGAAGTAGTCGGCGATCTTGCGGCGCGCCGGATAGGCGTTCTGGCTGCGCATCCATTTGTTGTGATTGTCGACCCGCCACATCGAGTAAGGCAGCCCCTCGCCCATGTGACCGAGGATCACCTGCAGTCGGGGATAGGCGTCGAACAGGCCGGAGCCCATCAGGCGCAAGGCATGCACCGCGGTCTCCTGCCCGAATGCCCAGGTCGGCCCGAGCAGCCAGCGGTGTCCCTCGTAGATCGCCGCATCCTTCGCCAGCGGATTGCGCGGGTGCAGATAGAAGGGAACGCCGAGGCGCGCGACCTCCGACCAGAACGGCCAGAACTCCTTGCGATCGTAATAGATGGCGTTGCCGGCGCCCGCGAGCTCGCTGAAACCGTTGACGAGCGCGCCACGAAACCCGAGCGCGCTAACACACCGGTCGAGCTCGCGCGCGGCCGCGTCAGGATCCTGCAACGGCAGCGCAGCCAGTCCCTGGAAGCGGTCGGGCCGCCTCGCCACCTGCTCGGCAAGAAAATCGTTGGCGCGGCGCGACAGATCGATGGCGCGCGCGCGGTCCGGAATAGCCTGGACCGCCGGCGCGTTCAGGGACAGCAGCATCATCTCGATGCCATGCGCGTCCATCTCCGCGAGCCGCCGGTCGTGAATGTCGAGCAACCGCTTCTCGAGCTCGATCCAGTCCTCGGCCGGCGCGAAGCCGGCGCTGTCCTGGACGGTGTCGTCCATCGCGAAATGCTCTTCGAGCGCAATCTTGCCCTGCATGGCGTCGTTCCTTCGGCTTTGCTTTCGGCGTTGACAAAGCAAAGCATCGGGCGCAAATACTTGTCAATGAGAAAGTTGCAAATGCAAATGATTGGAACACAAATATTGCACCTGCGAAGGTTGGCGCTTATTCCGGGCGGAGCTCTCCCGCCAGGACAAAAGCCCGGACCTAACCTCATGTACCGATTTTCGAATTCGCTTCCCTATCTGCTCGCCAGGCTCGGCGTGCGCATGGGCGATCTGTTCACGCGCGTGATCCGTCACGAGAAGTTGACGCTGCCGATGTACCGCGTGCTCGCCGCGCTGTCCGAGGTGGGCCGCCCGCTGCGGCTCGGCGAGATCGCCGAGCTGACGTCGGCCGACGTCTCGACCCTGTCGCGCATCGTCGCGGAGATGAGCCGTGCAGGCTTGTTGACGCGCGACCGTCCCGAGAACGACCAGCGCAGCCTCCAGGTCGTCCTCACGCCCAAAGGCACCGAACTGGCGGGAAGGCTGATGCCGCTCGCCGCCTATTATGAAGAGGTCGTCACCGGCAGCATGTCCGCCAAAGAAGCGGCGGAGCTCAAGCGCGTGCTGGTCGAGCTCTACCACAACATCGATCGGCTCGAGCAGGAAGTCGAAGCCGGGCAGATCAAGGTGCCGTCGTCATCGCGCCCGAAGGACGGCCGTGACGAGCAGCCGGAGGCGCGAGCCAGGACGAGCAAGCCACGCCTCAAGACATCGAGAAAATAGGGAAACCACCGAGGAGAGGACATGCGACAGGATCCCATCATCATAGCCGGCGGCGGCATCGGCGGACTTGCGGCCGCAATTGCACTGGCACAGAAGGGTTTTCGGGTCACGGTCCTGGAACGCGCAGCGCGCTATCAGGAGATCGGCGCCGGCATTCAGCTCGGTCCCAACGCATTCCACGCCTTCGACCGGCTCGCGCTCGGCGATGCCGCGCGCGCGATCTCCGTGTTCATCGATCAGCTTCGGCTGATGGACGCGATCTCGGCGGAAGAGATCACCAGCATCGACCTGACCAGCTATTTCCGGCAGCGCTTCGGCAATCCCTACGCGGTGGTTCATCGCGGCGATCTGCACGGCATCTTCGTGCGCGCCTGCGAGGCGAACCCGCTTGTCACGCTGCGGACCGACTGCGACGTCGTCGGCTATGAGCAGAACGGCGCAAGGGCCACGGCCTTGCTCAAGTCCGGCGAGCGCATCGACGGATGTCTCCTGATCGGTGCGGACGGGCTGCGGTCCCGCATTCGCCAGCAGATGGTCGCGGACGGCGCGCCGCGGGTCGCCGGCCACACCACCTATCGTTCCGTCATCCCGACCGAGCAGATGCCCGAGGATCTGCGCTGGAACGCCGCGACGCTATGGGCCGGCGCCAAGTGCCATCTCGTGCATTACCCGCTCTCGGGCTGGAAGGTGTTCAATCTCGCGATCACCTGCCACAACGATCCCACTGAAGCGTTCGCGGCAAGGCCCGTCACCCATGACGAGGTGCTCGAAGGTTTTCGTGACGTGCATCCGCGCGCCAAGGCGATCATCCATCACGGTAAGGACTGGAAGGCGTGGGTGACCTGCGACCGCGATCCGACCGCTCGCTGGACCGACGGCCGCGTCGTGCTGCTGGGCGATGCCGCGCATCCGATGCTGCAATATTTCGCGCAAGGCGCCTGCATGGCGCTGGAGGATGCAGTCTGCCTCACCGAGGAACTCGACCAGACGGAAGGAGACGTCGCCCACGCGCTCGAGCGATACAGGAATGCCCGGCTGCTGCGCACCGCGCGGGTCCAGCTCCAGGCGCGCGAGCTCGGCGATCACGTCTATCACCCCGCCGGCGTCCACGCATTGCTGCGCAATCAGATGATGCGCGAGACCAGCCTGGAACGCTTCTGCGAGAATGTCGCCTGGCTGTATCAGTCGCCGTTCCCGGAACGGAACTCAATCGGACATCTCGCTCAGCACTGAGCGGCGCAGCCCTCGTAGACGACGATCGGCGCCGCCGGCGCTTGTGCGGGTTGAGCCACTTCGTGGCCCAGCCTCGCTGGCTCGATCCCTGGATCGCCGGACCGCTAGATGGTCGAGATACCGTCGTATCGGACTGATGTCTCCGACGAAGCGCAAGAGGTCGGCCATGGCGAACTCGCCCGGCACCTGCGACGGCAATGTCGGCTTCCAGTCCTTGCCCTTGACCCGGAGATAGGACCGGTGATCGCCACCCGTGAAAACCCGGTCTTCGTCTGCCGGCAGGTTCGCCCTACCCGATCGTCTGCAGCGCCGGAAACGTCTCGAGCAGCCAGATGCTGACATTCGAGACCGCGCCGGTGAGGAAGCCGATGCCGGTGATCACCATCAGCACGCCCATGGCGCGCTCGACATTGACGAGATGGCCCTTCATGCGCGCGAACAGTCTTGAGAACTGCTCGATCATCAGGGCTGCGATCAGGAAGGGAATACCAAGGCCCGCCGAATAGACCGCGAGCAGCCCTGCGCCCTTCGTCACCGTTGCCTCCGCCGCCGCGATCGAGAGGATCGCAGCCAGGATAGGACCGATGCAGGGCGTCCAGCCGAAGGCGAAGGCGAGCCCCATGATGTAGGCGCCCCAGAGCCCGACCGGTTTCGGGATCGGCAGCCGGCCCTCGCGCATCAGCAGGCCGATGCGCGTCAGGCCGAGGAAGTGCAGGCCCATGATGATGATGACGACGCCGGCGAGGATCGACAATTCGGCCGACCAGGCCCGGATCAGCCCGCCGACCAGCGAGGCGCTGGCGCCGAGCGCGACGAACACCGTGGAGAAGCCCAGCACGAACAACAGCGCCGACATCATGATGGCGCGCTTGGAGGCCGACGCCGGCTCCTCGCTCTCGACATGCTCGATGGTCGCACCCGTGAGATAGATCAGGTAGGGCGGAACCAGCGGCAGGACGCAAGGGGAGAGGAAGCTGACGAGGCCGGCAATCAGCGCCGCCGGGATCGAAACATTTTGCATGATGCAGTCGGAGCCATCTCAGGCTCCAGTGCGGCACGCGGGAAATGCGCGCGGCCGGGAGCACCGGCTCTGGTGTAGCCGATGCCGGGAAATGCGCAACAGAGGCGCACAAAACCAGGGCTCCTCCCGATGCCGTCCGTGATCACAGATGCGGCATCGGGACGCGCACAAATCTCGCCAAAAAGCGAGACCAGGCGGCGCGGCTACTTCACCACGCGGAGCAGCGGACGCCGGGGCTGGTCCTGCGTCTGCTTGGAAGGGGGCTGCGGTTCGCCTCCGGCGCTCCGCAGCATTTCGTCGCACAGTGCCTTGAGATCGGCACTGTCAATTCCTTTGAGCTTCATCCGCACGTCGAGAATGACAATCGACAGCAGCTCGGCCGACTCACGGCTGTTCATCTCGTTGAGCGCCCTGCGGCACTGCTCGAGCGTTTCCAGCACCGACTGCAACTGTTCGTCTGAATGCGACACCGGCGTTCTTTCCGTTAATTCGGCCTGTGAGACGTATTGGCGACGACCCCTTTGGCCCCCATGGGAGGCCGAGGATAACACGAGGCCCCTACGGCTCTGAACATGATTTCAGTGTGTTTCTGCGTTGAAACTGCGGTTTCGGTGCGCGCCGCTGCAATGCGCCGCTGAACATCATCGAGACGACCGGGAGAAGAACACCCGTCGTGTCGTGAATGATCCATTGCGGAAAGCCGCAGCGCTCGCTGCGCAAGGATGTCCATTCCGGACAGCGCCGACAATCCCGCAGCCATCTCAAGGCTCGCAACGGAACTCACGCGACACCCCTCATCCAGGCGATCGTCTGCCCAATTCCCCATATCTGACAGCAACATCATACCACCCGCACGGTAGTAAGGATGACGTTCAAAACTCTACGTTCCCCAACCCGTCGTGGTTGTGGTTTGCGCCAGATTCTGCCAGTTTAGCGGACCGAAGGGACTTGTATGCACTCCTTGGCGGAAAGGGGCGTTCCTCCAGAGGAACGCCCGAAAACAAATCTCAGCAGCCTCTCCGATTGGGATGCGGCGCGTATTTTTCTCGAAGTCGTCCGTTGCGGAAGTTTTCGCTCGGCGGCCGAACGCCTGTCGCTGTCGATCAACGCTGTCCGCCGCCGCATTGACGATTTCGAGCGACAGACCGGCACCACCCTGTTCACCCGTGACGTGCACGGCACCCATCTGACCGACGAAGGCGCGCTCGTGGTTTCCGCCGTCGAGCGGATGGAAGCGGCCGCGTTCGACGTGCTGCGCACCAGCGATTCGACCGGCAATGCTCTGTCCGGCGAGGTCCGTGTCGCCGTCACCGAGGGGCTCGGCACGTTCTGGCTCGCCCCGCGCCTGGTCGAATTCCAGCAGGCCTACCCGAAGATCCTGGTCGACCTGCATTGCGCGATGCGCTCGGCCGACGTCTCGCGCCACGAGGCCGACGTCGCCATCCACCTGTCCCGACCTTCGGCGCTCGACGTCAAGCTGGTGCGGCTCGGCCGCATGCATCTGATGTTCTGGGCCTCCGAAAAATATCTTGAGAAACACGGCACGCCGCGTACGGCCTACGAATTGATCAAGCACCGGCTGGTGCTGCAATTCGCCGACCAGCTCGCCGCCAAGGAAACCTTTGAGAGCTTCTTCCCGGGCGTTCAGGAACGTGACCTTCTGGTCATGAAGACCAACGTCTCAAGCGCCAACTACTGGGCGGTCGCGAATGGCGCCGGAATCGGCGTCTTCCCGAGCTACGCCATTGCGCTTGGCGGGAAGTTGATTCCACTGGAGGTCGAATTGAACCGACCGTTGGATATATGGTTGTCCTACCATCCCGGTAGCGGCCGCATCCCGCGGGTACGGCACATGATTGACTGGCTGATCGAGGCTTTCAATCCGGCTCGCTTCCCGTGGTTTAAGGAAGAATTCGTGCACCCGCATGAATTCGAGGACTCGTATATGGGCGAACCCCTGACCCAGCTCTTCGGGGGATTTTCAACCGAAGAACGGTGAGAAACGACTATGAAAACAGCGGCGAAAAGAATGAAGCAGCGCAGTGCCGGCAAGCCGGACATTGAGCTTGGCAAGCGGATCCGTCTGCGGCGCGTCGAGATGAAGATCTCGCAGGCCGAGCTCGGCGAAAAGCTCGGCGTGAGCTTCCAGCAGGTCCAGAAGTACGAGAAGGGCGTCAATCGCGTCGGCGCAGCTCGTCTGCAGCAGATCGCCTCCGCGCTCGATGTGCCCGTCACCTTCTTCTATGACGGCGACAACAAGGCACGCGAAGTCGAGAGCCTGCTCTTCCTCGATTCGGCTTTCAGCCTCCGCCTGCTGCGCGCCTACAGCAAGATCAAGGATCAGACGGTGCAGCGCCAGCTCGTCTCGCTGATGGAATCGATCGCAGCGAACGAAGGCTGAGCCATCGACGGTCCGGCCTTGACGGCCGATGTTCAATCCGCCGCGTCGCGGGGGCGCGGCCGGATTGGACAAGGTCGACTGGATCGGATCTGCTGAATCAGATTTGGCCCGCGCGCCTTCCGCGCGTGGCCTTGGTTCTCGGGGCGGGCTGACCGCCCCTTTTTCTTGTCCTTGTCCCCTGCCCGCCCGCGCTTTTCGCGAACCCTTCGCGCCCTTGCCGCGACCCAATCGAGAGCCTTGCGCCTCGGTACGCGCGGAGCTTTCGACGGCCGTGCTTAATGGGGCCTCAACACAGGCGCCCAAATTTCCCGCCGATTGCACGAATCGGCGCAAGCAGCGCAGCCGCCGGGAATTGCCAATGCGAGGGCCCGCCCGGGCCTCGTTCTCTCTGGGGGAAGATGGGACACATGTCGAAACGCCATGCGATGATCATTGCCGTCGGCATGCTCGCCAGCGCCTCTGCGCTGGCGCAAACCGAGACCGTCGGACAGGCGACGCCCAGGCCCGCGACGGCCGGCACGGTGCCTGCGGCGGCCAATCCGGCCCACGCGGCCCCACCCAAAACCGCGACGGCGCCCGCCTCGACGCCGGAGAGCCGTTCGGCCGCGGCGCTCGCGCTGACGCACGAGCCGACCTATGACGAAGGCTCCGCCCAGCGCATCAAGGAGGCCGCGTTCAGCTATTCCGCGCTCGCCGTGCGCGGCGGCTGGCCGACGATCCCCGCGGATGCCAAGTTCACGCCCGGCGTGCAGGGCGCGAGCGACGATCTCCTGCGCAAGCGGCTGATTCTCTCCGGCGATCTTGCCGCCGACAAGGCCAGCGGCGCCTTCGACCAGGATCTCGCCGATGCGGTGAAGCGCTTCCAGGCGCGCCACGGCCTCGCGCCGACGGGCACGGTGACGCCGCGCACGCTCGCGGCGATGAACGTCTCCGTGCAGAAGCGCATCCGCCAGCTCGAAGCCTCGCTCGAGCGGCTCGAGAACATGAATTTCGGCTTCGGCCAGCGCTACGTCGTGGTCAACATTCCCGCCGCCTTCGCCGAGGCGGTCGAGAACGACGTCGTGGTGCGGCGCTATCGCGTCATCGTCGGCAAGACCGAAAAACCCTCGCCGACGCTGACGGCCCAGATCAGCAGCGTCGTGCTCAATCCGACCTGGACGGTGCCGTCCTCGATCGCCAAGACCGAGATCTCCGCGCATATGCGCAAGGACCCGACGTATCTGTCGCGCATGCACATGGAGGTGCTCGACGCCCACGACAATCCGATTGATCCGCACTCGGTCGACTGGTCGGGCACGCACACGCCGAACTTCACGGTGCGACAGCACAACGGCACCTTCAACGCGCTCGGCGCGGTGAAAATCGATATGCCGAATTCCTATTCGGTCTACATGCACGACACCAACCAGCGCAATTTGTTCAGCGACGACTACCGCTTCGATTCCCACGGCTGCTCGCGCGTCGACAACGTGCGCGATCTCGCCGCCTGGCTGCTCAAGGACCAGCCGAAATGGACCCGGGCCGCAATCGACGCGGAAATCGCCAGCGGCCAGCACCTCGAGGTCGCCATGGCGAAGAAGGTGCCGGTGGCCTGGATCTACCTCACGGCGTGGATGACCAAGGACCAGACCATCCAGTTCCGCAACGACGTCTATAACCAGGACGAGCAGCTGCTGGAGGCCACCGCCGAAGAGGCGGCCTTCTTCGGCAAGGCCGCCGGCCATCCGCTGACCGCGCACATGCATGTGACGCAATAAGCGCTTCGCGCCATGCAATCGCGGCACGGACGGATGCAAAGCCGCATCCCCTGCCGCGGTTGACCCCGGCCTCGGCCCGGCCGCACATTGCGTCTCGCCAACAACAAGCGAGCGCGCGATGCCTGACACTTCCAGCGAAAAATCCTACGCCGACGGCAGGATCCTCCAGCACGCCACAGGCGGCGTCGGCGTGATCACCTTCAACAATCCCGACAAGCGCAACGCGATGTCGCTGGAGATGTGGGAGGGATTTGGCGAGGCGCTCACGGCCCTGCGCGACGACGATACCGTACGCGTCGTGATCCTGCGCGGCGCCGGCGGCAAGGCATTCGTCTCGGGCGCCGACATCAGCCAGTTCGAGAAGACGCGTCACAACGCCGCCGCGTCCGAGGAATATGCCAGGCGCAGCGCCGCCCAGCGCGCGCTGCTCGCCGACTATCCCAAGCCGACCATCGCCTGCATCGACGGCTTCTGCCTCGGCGGCGGCATGCAGGTCGCGATGCTCGCCGACATCCGCCTCGCCTCCTATGGCAGCCAGTTCGGCATCCCCGCGGCGAAACTCGGCATCGCCTATGGCTATGACGGCCTGAAGCACCTGGTGTCGCTGGTCGGGCCTTCCTGGGCGCGGCTCCTGATGTACACCGGCATGCGCATCGATTCCGGCGAGGCGCTGCGCATAGGCCTCGTCGAACGCGTATTCCCGGTGGACGAGCTCTGGGGCGAGGTCATGACGATCGCCGAGACGATCTCGCAGAACGCGCCGCTCGCGATCAAGGCCGCCAAGATCACCATCGCGCAGGTGCTGAAAGACGAGAGCGCGCGCGACATGGATGCGATCAAGGCGATCGGCACCGCCTGCATGGACAGCGCGGATTTCCGCGAAGGCCGGCAGGCTTTTATGGAGAAGCGCAAGCCCAAGTTCCAGGGGAAGTAGTTTCGTCGTTGTTACGAGCCCGCGCGTCTCTCCATGTCATTGCGAGGAGCTCTTGCGACGAAGCAATCCAGAATCCCTCCGGAGAGAGATTCTGGATTGCTTCGCTGCGCTCGCAATGACGCGTGGAAAGGCCTCGGAACTCCCGACCAACCTGAACCCTCATTCAGGAAGATTAAATTCCTCGTCCACCCGCACTGCGATAGCAACCAACTGATCTGCCGCAAGTTCTTCCGCCACCAACGAGGGAGATTGCGATGAAACTCAGATTTGCTGTTCTTGGTCTTGCTGCCTTGGGCGGTGCGGCGCTGGCCTCGGGCACAGCGTCCGCGGCGATGCCGAATGGCATCCCGCAGGCCGATCGCGTGGCGAGCGGCCCGGCTGCAAACATCGATCAGGTCCGGATGGTCTGTAATCAATGGGGCCGCTGCTGGTGGCGCCCGAACTATTACGGCGGCGCTTATGGCTATTACGGCGGCCCGCGCCGCTTCTACGGTCGCCCGTGGGGCTACGGCCATCGCCACTGGCGCCGCTGGTGAACGACAAAGGGGCCCGAGGGGCCCCTTTTCTTTCGGCGTTTAACTACAGCGCCCCCAGCACAGCCTTGGTGATATCCGCGGTGCCGTTGCTGCCGCCGAACTCCATCGGCTTGATGCCGCCGGCATAGACCTGATCCACGGCGCGCTCGATGCTCTCGCCGGCTTCCGCCGCGTTCTCGACGCCATGCTTCTCGGCGAGCCAGTCCAGCATCATCGCGGCTGACAGGATCATGCCGGTGGGATTGGCCTTGCCCTGTCCCATGATATCGGGCGCGGTGCCGTGGCAGGGCTGGAACACGGCGTATTTGTCGCCGATGTCGGCCGATGGCGCCATGCCGAGGCCGCCGATCAGGCTCGCCGTGATGTCGGAGACGATGTCGCCGAACATGTTCTCCATCACCATCACGTCGAAATCCCAGGGACGCTTCACCAGCATCGCCGAGCAGGCATCGACATAGAGCCGGTCGGTCTTCACGCCCGGGTGCTTCTTCTCGATCTCGTCGAAGATGCCGCGGAAGAAAGCAAAGGCCTTGAACACGTTCGCCTTGTCGACGCAGGTCAGCATTCCGGGCTTGCCGCGCGCCTTGCGCCGCTCGGCAAGGCGGAACGAGAAATCGAACAGGCGCTCGGAGGTCCGGCGCGTGATCACCATGGTCTCCCGCGCATCCTCATGGGTGACGACGCCCTTGCCCATCGAGGCGAACAGGCCTTCGGTGGATTCGCGGATCACGACGAGATCGATGCCGCGCTTGTCCGCGCCGACGATCGGGCTCGGCACGCCGGGAATGAGGCGCGCCGGGCGCACGCCGGCATAGAGATCGAAAATGAAGCGCAGCTCGATCTGCGGCGCGATCTCCGTGTTATCAGGATAGCGCACCGACGGCAGGCCGCAGGCGCCCAGCAGGATCGCGTCCGCCTCCTCGCACAGCTTGATCGTCGAGTCAGGCATCGACTTGCCGGTGGCGAGATAATTGTTGGCACCGGCGGGGACCTCGGTGAAGCGGAAGCCGAGGCCGGCTTTCTCGCCGACCTTGCGCAGCACCTCGAGCGCCGGCGCCATGACTTCGGGACCGATACCGTCACCGGCGAGCACGGCGATGTGGAAGGCGTTGTTTGCGGACATGGGGTTTCCAGTTCTGATGTCATTCCGGGGCGGTGCGAAGCACCGAACCCGGAATCTCGAGATTCCGGGTTCGGTCCTGCGGACCGCCCCGGAATGACGGGAAGAAGCTACGGCGTCAGCACCGTGCGCCCGACCACCGCGCCCTGCTGCAATTGCACCAGCGCGTCGTTGGCCTTGGCGAGCGGAGCCGTCGTCACCGGGATCGGCGGCACCTTCTTTGTGCGCACGAGGTCGAGCAGCTCCTGCGTTTCACGCAGGTTTCCGACATAGCTGCCCTGGATCGTCACCGCCTTGATCGGGATCAGCGGCAGTGCCCAGGTCGCGCCGCCGCCGAACAGGCCGACGATGACGAGCTTGCCACCCTTGGTCAGGCAGTCGAAGCCGAGCTGCGTCGTGGCGGAGTTGCCGACGAGGTCGATCACGGCGCGGATCGGGCCGCCCGCTTTCTTGGCAAGCTGCTCCAGCGCGTCCGGCGCCTTGGGATCGACGGTTGCGAGCGCACCGGCCTTCTCGGCCGCCTCGCGCTTCCTGGCGTCGATGTCGACCATGATCGCGCCCTTGCCGCCCATCGCCTTCAGCAGCGACAGCGCCATCAGGCCGAGGCCGCCGGCGCCGAACATCACGATCGGCGTGTCGAAATGCTGCTCGACCTTCTTCAACGCGCTGTAGGTGGTGACGCCCGAGCAGGCATAGGGCGCAGCCGACGCGGGATCGAGCCCCTTCAGATTGAGCAGATAGCGCGGATGCGGCACTAGCATGTGATCGGAATAGCCGCCGTCGCAATAGACGCCGAGCGAGCGCGGCGTCAGGCACATGTTCTCGTCACCGCCGAGACAGGTCGCGCATTTGCCGCAACCGATCCAGGGATAGACGAGGCCGACATCGCCGAGCTTGAGGTCGCCCTGGTCGGTCGGCTTGACGTCCGGCCCGAAGGCAAGGACCTCGCCGACGGTCTCGTGGCCCATCGTCAGCGGCAGGTTGATGCCGCGGTCCTTCAGCGACAGCGGCTTGCGGCCGTGGCCGAGATCGTAGCCGCCTTCCCAGATGTGGAGGTCGCTGTGGCAGACGCCGGCGGCCTTCACCTTGATCAGCACCTGCGTGCCCGACGGCTGCGGCGTGGCCTCGTCGAACTCCTGCAGCGGCGCCTTGAAATCAGCGACCTTGAAACTCTTCATGGCGTCCTCCCGGCATGCTTGTCGTTCTCGGCGCCACCATGCCATGGCCGGCGGGGCGAGACAAACCGGTCTTAGTTCAGGCCAGCGGATGGTGGCAAGCGGCGAACTGGCCGGGTGCGACTTCGCGCAACTCGGGTATCTCCGCGCTGCATCGCTGATCCGCCCGCGGGCAACGGGTGCGGAAGCGGCAGCCCGAGGGCGGTGCAATCGGCGATGGCGGCTCGCCGGTCGCTACACTTTCGGCGGGACGTATGTCCGGATCGGGCACCGGGATCGCCTGCAACAACAGCCCGGTGTAGGGATGCGCGGGCTTTGCGAACAACTGCTCCGATGGGCCCACCTCGCAGAGCCGGCCGAGATACATCACCGCGACGCGATCGCTGACGGCTTTGACCACCGCAAGGTCATGCGCGATGAACAGCAGCGTCAGGCCGAAGCGTGCCCTCATCTCCTCCAGCAGATTGAGGATCTGCGCGCGGATGGAGACGTCGAGCGCCGAGACCGGCTCGTCGCAGACGATGAATTCAGGATTGAGCACCAGCGAACGCGCGATGCAGATGCGCTGGCATTGCCCGCCGGAGAATTCGTGCGGCAGCCGCCCCGACACGAGATCGGGATCGAGCCCGACCGCAGCGAGCACATCGTGCACACGCCGCTTGCGCTCGGCTGCGTCCTTCACACCGGCGATGATCAGCGGCTCGGCCACGATATCGCCGATGCGCCGGCGCGGATTGAGCGAGGCGATCGGATCCTGGAAGATGAGCTGCACCCGGCGGCGCATCTTGCGCAGCGCCTCGCCCTCCATCGCGGTGAGGTCCTCGCCGTCGAACAGCACGCGGCCGGATTTGGCGCGGCGCAATTGCAGCACCGCACGCCCCAGCGTCGACTTGCCGCAGCCGGATTCACCGACCAGCCCCAGCGTCTCGCCGCGCGCGACCTGGAGGCTGACGCCGGACACCGCATGCACGGTCTTGTTGCCGAGACCGTATTCGACGACGAGATCGTCGACGTTCAGGAGCGGCACGTCGCGCACGGCCATCTGCATCATGCGCCGACCTCTTCGGTGATCAGGATCGGATGGAAGCAGGCATAGAGATGGTCAGGCCTCTCCGCGCTCTTCAATTCGGGCTTGGCTTCATGACAGCGTCCAGCGGCATAGCGGCAGCGCGGCGCGAAAGAGCAGCCCTTCAGCGGCCGCGTCGGATCGGGCGGACGGCCGGAGATGGCGGGCAGCGGCGTGTGCGGCGCGGTCTCCAGCTTCGGGATCGCCGCCAGCAGCGCCTCGGTGTAGGGCATGTGCATGCGCTTGAACAAGGCCGGCGTCGGCGCGCGCTCAACCACCCGGCCCGCATACATCACCGCGACCTCGTCGGCGCGGCCGGCGACGACGCCGAGATCGTGGGTGATGATGATCATCGCCATGTGGCGGCGGCGCTGCTCGCGCGCAAGCAGGTCGAGGATCTGCGCCTGGATGGTGACGTCGAGCGCGGTGGTGGGCTCGTCCGCGATCAGCAGTTTTGGTTCGCAGGACAGCGCAATCGCGATGGCGATGCGCTGGCGCATGCCGCCGGAGCATTGATGCGGATATTGCGCGAGCCGTTGCTCCGGCGCGGGAATGCCGACCGCGGCCAGCAGCTCGATGCTGCGCGCCCTCGCCGCTGAAACATCGAGCTCCAGATGCTCCTGGATCGTCTCCATCAACTGGGTGCCGATGGTGAGCACCGGATTGAGCGAGGTCATGGGATCCTGGAACACGACCGCGAGATCGCGGCCGCGCAGCTGCCGCAGGCGTTCGGAATTCAGCCGCACCAGGTCCACGCTGTCGAACATCACGCGTCCCGTCAGCTTGGCTTTTTTCGGCAGCAATTGCAGCACCGCGCGCGACAGCATGGTCTTGCCGCAGCCGGACTCGCCGACGATGCCGAGCGTGCGCCCCGCCTCGAGCGACAAGTCGACATGATCGACGGCACGCAAGTTGCCGCGCGGGGTCGGCAGCTCGACCGCGACGTCCTCGATGGTCAGGAGCGGCGTGCTCACAAGGCCCCCTGACGCGGGTCGGTCAGCGCCCGCATGGTGTCGCCGACGAGGTTGAACGCCAGCACGGTCAGAAACAAGCCGGCCGCCGGCAGGAAGGCCAGCCGCGGCGCGACATCGAGGCTGTCGCGCCCCTCGCCGATCATGCTGCCCCAGCTCGCCATCGGCGGCGGCACGCCGAGCCCGAGAAACGACAGCGCGCCCTCGACCACGATGGTGACGGCGACGCCGAGCAGGAAGAAGGCGAGCAGCGGCAGGATCACGTTCGGCAGCAGCTCGCGCAGCAGGATGCGCGCATGGCTGGCGCCGAGTGCCTCGGCCGCGATCACGAATTCACGCCGCGCCAGGGTCAGCGTCGCCGCGCGCGCCAACCGCATGAAGGCGGGAATGCCGAGCACACCGAGGATCACGGTGAGATTGGGAATGGACTGGCCGAGATAGGCGGTCACCGCCAGCGCGAAGATCAGCGGCGGAAAGGCGAGCAGCACGTCCATGCTGCCGACCACCAGCGTCTCGAACCGGCCGCGGAAATAGCCGGCGAGCAGGCCCAGCGCGCCGCCGAACACGAGGCCGATCATCGGCGCGATCAGCCCGACCGTCAGCGAGACCCGCGCGCCGAAGATCAAGCGGGCGAGCTCGTCGCGGCCAAGCCCATCGGTGCCGAGCCAATGTTCGCTGGAGAACGCGGCACGGCGCTCCAGCATGTCCATGTCCACGGGGTTCTGCAGCGGCAGCAACGGCGCGAGGATCGCGAGCGCCAGGATGATCGCGAGCCAGGCGCTCGCCAGCCAGAACAACATGCCAAGCTTGCGCCTGCGCCTGACAGGCGCGGCCGCCCCTTCGTCCTGGATCGACAGCTCAAGCGTGGCCATGGCGGATCCTCGGATCGAGCACGGCATAGAGCATGTCGACGATGAAGTTCACGATGACGAAGCCGCAGGCGACCAGCAGCACCACGCCCTGCAGGATGACGAGGTCGCGGGTGTAGATGGCGCCGACCAGCAGCCGGCCGATGCCCGGCAGAGCGAAGATCGTCTCCACGATCAGCGTGCCGCCGAGCAGGCGGCCGATATTGATGCCAGTCACCGTCACCAGCGTCAGCGACGAGGGTTTCAGCGCATGCACGAACAGGATGCGCGACGGCTTCAGGCCCTTTGCTTTTGCCAGCGCGATATAGTCCTCCTGCAGGGTCGCGATCATGTCGGAGCGCAGCACCCGCATGATGCCCGGCCATTCCGCCAGCGCCAGGGTCAGCGCCGGCAGCACGAGGAAGCGCAAATTCGCCAGGGGCTCCTCGGTGAACGGCACATAGCCGGTCGCCGGCAGCCAGTGCAGCTCAACCGCGAACAGATAGATCAGGAGGATCGCCATCAGGAAGGACGGCATCGACAGCATCGCAAACGCGCTGCCGGTCATGAAGCGGTCGAACGCCCCGCCGGCCCGCGCGGCGCAGGCGATCGCGACGGGAACGCCGATCAGGAGGCCAATGAACTCGGCCATCAGCATCAGCTGGAGCGAGACCGGAATGCGCTCGGCGACCGCCTGCAGCACCGTCTGCCCGGTGCGGAACGAGCGGCCGAGATCGCCTTGCAGCACGTGGCCGAGCCAGCTCAGATAGCGCCACCACAGCGGCTGGTCGAGCCCCATGTCACGACGGAGCGCCGCGACATTCTCCGGCGTCGCCTGGTCACCGAGGATGACATAGGCGAGATCGCCAGGGAGCAGCGAGGCGATCAGGAAGGTCAGCAGCGAGACGGCGAGCAGCACCGGCAGGATGGCCAGCAGCCGCCGAACGACGAAGTTCAGCATCGCGCGTTCATTCCAGCCAGGTGGTGGAGACGTCGATCACGCCGTTGTAGATCTTCGGGAAGCCCTTCAGCTTCGTGCTCGACAGCGCGTAGTAGGTGTTCTGGAAAGTCCAGAACCAGATCGCCTCCTTGTTGATCAGGCGGCTGATTGCGCAATAATCCTCGATCCGCGCCGCGGTGTCGGCCGTGACGCGGGAATGGTCGAGCAGCCGGTCGAGCTCAGGATCGACGAAATTGGCGAGCGCCAGCGGACTGCCGCTGCGGAAGTTCGCATACATCTGCGGATCGGGGTCGGCGAGATCGACGATGCGCCAGGGCACGAGCTGGAACTGACGGGTGAAGGCGCGCGGCGGAATGGTGGCCTGATCGACCTGCTCGATCTCCATGTTGGCGCCGGCGCGCTTCCAGAATTGCTGCAGCACCTGGCCGATCATGCGGCCGCGCGGCGTCGCGGTGACCAGCATCTTGAACTCGACCGGCTTGCCGTAGTCCTTCAGCAGCGCCTTGGCCTTCTCGAGATCGAACGGCAACGCACCGTCGTCCTTGCACTTGACCCAGGAGCCGTCGCCGTAGGGATTGCTCGCGGGACGGCTCAGGCCGTTGCTGATCGCCTGCGACATCTTCGGGCGATCGATCGCCATCACCAGCGCCTGCCGCACGCGGACGTCGTCGAACGGCGCCACCTTGGTGTTGAAGGCGTAGACCTGCGCGCCCGAGCCCTTGTAGGTGTGCACGGTGAGCTTGGAGTCCTTCTGCGCCTTCATGATGTTGTCGGCGTCGTTCTCATCGTCCCAGATGATGTCGGCCTCGCCCGATTGCAACGAGGCGAAGCGCGACTGCGCATCGGGCAGAGGCTTCAAGATGATGCGGTCGAGATAGGGGCGGCCCTTGTCCCAGTAATTGGGGTTCTTCTCGAGCACCATGCGGTCGCCGGCGGTCCATGATTTCAGGATGTAGGGGCCGGTGCCGACGGGATTGCGATTGTAATCGTCGCCCTTGGTCTTCCAGGCCGTCGGCGAATGCACAACGTTGTTCTGGCTCTGGATGGTGTTCGTCGCCGGCAGGTTCACCGAGGGGTCGGTGAGATTGTAGACGACGGTGTATTCGTCGGGCGCCAGCACCTCCTTGACGTTGGTGATGTAGAAGGCGCAGCGGCACTTGTTGGCGGGGTCCTTCTGCCGGTCGAAATTCTCCTTGAAGGCTTGCGCATTGAACGGCGTGCCGTCGTGGAATTTCACGCCCTCGCGCAGCTTGAAGATCCAGCTCTTGTAGTCGTCCGAATGGGTCCAGGACACCGCGAGCTTTGGCGCGGCCTCGCCCTTGTCATTGAGCGTTGTGAGCGTGTCGAAGATCGCGGCCGCCGCGGTGAAGGTCGAGGTGTCGTAGACGCCGACCTTGAGCGGATCGAACCCCGTAATATCGAGTTCCTGACCGACGGTGATGCTGCCGCCCGATTTTTGCGCCTGCGCCGGCGCGGCAAACGCAAATGCCGCAACAAGGAAAATCGGCGCGTGCAAGCGCGCCGCCGCAGCAATCTTCGTCATGGTTCCTCCCGGGATCCCTCGTCCGATGTTTCGGATCGTTGAATGACTCGAAGGCGAGCTTGGCGACAAATGCTCGCCACGGCAAGAGGAACACACACGAGATCAAACGCCGCATGTGCGGCGCGATGTTGCTCAGTGTGTCGCGGCTGTTTTGCCTGTCGGAATTGACGTCTCCTCGGCGCGACCGATCTCGTCGCGTAGCGCGTCGGTATGCTCACCGAGCGCGGCCACCGTCTGGGCCGGCGTCGTGTCGGCGCCGGACATCCGGAACGGCACGTTGAGCACCCTAAACGAGCCGCCCTCGTCCCGCACCTCGGACAGCGCCTGCCGATGCGCAAGCTGCGGATCGGCCAGCGCCTCGGACACGCTGCGATAGGCGGAGGCCGGGACGCCGGCCGCGCTGAGCGCAACGAGGCATGCATCGGTCGACAGTTGCCGCGACCAGACCTCGACGTCGTCCATCACCTCGGCCCAGTTCTCGCGACGCGGGGCGTAGGTGGCGAAGCGTGGATCGGAGACCCATTCGGGGCGGCCGATCACCCCCATCAGCGCCTGGAACGTCTTCTCGCTGGCGACCGTGATCATGACATAGCCGCTCGCCGTCTCGGTCGGACCGAACATCGGGCGCGGCGGCGGCGTCACCGCGAATTGCGCGCTCTGCAATTCGGTCAGGGTCAAGGTCAGCATCGATTCCAGCATGGAGACGTCGATGTGCTGGCCGAGCCCGGTCACGCTGCGCTGATAGAGCGCCGAGGCGATCGCGCCGAAACCGTAGGTCCCGGTGACGACGTCGGCATGGTAGATGCCGCAATAGTCCGGCCGGCTACGTCCGGGCTGGTAGGCGAGATGCGCCATGTCGTAGCCGGAGGCGGCGTGGATGACCGGCGCGTAGGCCGGCAGCTCGGCCGAGGGGCCGGTCTGGCCGTAACCGGAGATCGAGCAGTAGATCAGCTTCGGATTGACCGCGCGCAGCCTGTCATAGTCGAGCCGCAGCCGGTGCATCACGCCGGGACGGAAGTTCTCGACCAGGATGTCCGACGTCGCGGCCAGCCGGCGGACCGTCTCCCGGCCCTCCTCGGACTTGAGGTCGAGCACCAGGCTCTTCTTGCCGACATTGAGCTGGCCGAACGCGGTGCTGCAGCCCTTGCGCAGCGGCGGGCGGGTCCGCATCGTCTCGCCGCCGTCGGTCTCGATCTTGATGACCTCGGCGCCCATATCGGCCAGCATCCGCGCGCAATGGGGGCCGGCGATGGTGGTCGAAAAATCCAGCACGCGCAGGCCGGCGAAGGCCTTTGTCGTCGTGCGTTCGTGCTTATCTGATAGCAGCATCCCCGGCGGTCCCCTAGGAACGATCAACGTTCTCTGTTGTTGGTGCGCCGACCCTAGAGGGCGGCGACTGAGTAGGAAAGTCTTTACCGAACGAACGCGTCTCGCGGGCAGGCTGAGATATCCAGGGGCAACTGGACCCGATCTTGCATAGCAGCAATCGGGATCGGAAGAGGGCAAGCGTTCTTGAGGGTCTTGTTCGTCACGACAGAGATGGACGACTTCGTCCGCGTCGGCGGACTTGGAGCCGTTTCCGCCGCCCTCCCCCGAGCGCTCCGCAGCTTCGCCGATATCCGGATCATGCTGCCCGGCTATCGCGACATCATCGAGCAACTCACGCATATTCAGGTCGTTGGCCGCTGCCCCGCCTTCGCGGAGATGCCGGCGGCCTCTCTTGGCAGGGCTGCCACGAAGGACGGCCTGCCGGTCTATGTGCTGTTGTGCTCACAGCTCTACGACCGGCCCGGCAACCCCTATGGCGACGAGTCCGGGCGCGACTGGCCCGATAACGACATCCGTTTCGCGCGCTTCGCCTCGGCCGCCGCTGAGCTGGCCATGGGCAAGCTGGACAAGAATTGGGCAGCGGACCTGGTCCATGCCAACGACTGGCAGGCCTCGCTCGTGCCGGCCTATCTCGCCTGGCGCGGCGCCCGGCTGCCGTCGATCCTGACCATTCACAACCTCGCCTATCAGGGCCTCTTCCCGAAGGAGGCGCTGCGGCGGATCGGCGCACCGGAAAGCTCCTTCCACATCGACGGCGTCGAGTTCTACGACCAGCTCTCCTTCCTCAAGGCGGGCCTCGTCTACGCCTCGCACCTCACCACCGTCAGCGGCACCTATGCGCGGGAGATCACCACGACCGAGTTCGGCTGCGGCCTGGAAGGGCTGCTCCGCCTCCGCTCGGACGCGGCCGAGCTCACCGGCATTCTCAACGGCATCGACGAGAGCTGGGACCCGCGCTACTGCGCCCAGCTCGCCCAGCAATTCGGCGCCGGCGACTGGATCGGCAAGAAGGCCAATGCGGATTACGTGCGCAAGCAGTTCGGCCTCGCGGTCTCGCGCGGTCCGATATTCGCGATCGTCGCACGCCTCGTGCACCAGAAGGGCATCGATCTCGTGCTGTCGGCGGCCGACGAGATCGTCGATGCCGGCGGGCAGATCGTGGTCACCGGCTCCGGCGAGCCGGCGCTCGAGCAGGCGCTGATCGACGCGCATCGCCGCCGTCCCGACGCCATCGGCGTCACCATTGGCTTCAACGATGCCCAGGCGCGGCGCATTTTTGCAGGCAGCGATTTCACGCTGATGCCGTCGCGGTTCGAGCCCTGCGGCCTCAGCCAGATGTACGCGCAGCGCTTCGGCTCGCTGCCGATCGGCCACCAGACCGGCGGCCTTGCCGAGACCATCACCGACGGCGAGACCGGCTTCCTGTTCTCAAGACCCTCGCACGAATCCTTCCTCGGCGGCGTCCGCCGCGCCTTCGAGGCCTTCATGGCCCAGGACCAGCTCGACACCATGCGCCGCAGCGCCATGGGACGCTCGTTCTCCTGGAGCATCTCGGCGGGAAGTTACAGCGCGCTGTACCGGAAGCTGGCCTCGGTGTGAGGCCGGGGGCGTTGCGCCATTCTCCGTCATTGCGAGCGCAGCTCTATCACCACCGTCATTGCGAGGAGCGAAGCGACGAAGCAATCCAGACTGTCTCCGCGGAGGCAGTCTGGATTGCTTCGCTACGCTCGCAATGACGGATGTAGAGAGATGCTGCGCCCCCCGCCCTCGTGCCCCGGACGCAGCGCAGCGTCTCTTCGACGGTGCGCTGCTGAGCCGGGGCCCATATCTCGACGGAGTTCGTCGCCCTGGGTCCCGGCTCTGCGCAGCAGCGTTGCACGCTGCAGCGCGTCCGGGACACGGGTGAGAGATTTTGCCTCACCCCTTCCCGCGCACATCCATCTGCGGGCGGCCGATCCAGGCGCGGTTGAGGCAGCGCGTCATCCAGTCCGGCCGCACCTCGCCGCGCAGCCGCGCCTGCGCTTCCTGATAGGGGCCGACATATCGCAACCGATCGGGCAGTTTCGGATAGACGCGCCTGATCCATCGCAGCGCATTATCGGTCGCTGTCCTGTCACGCGCATCGAGCTCAAACCCGAAACCGGCGCGCAAGCGTCCCGGCAGCAGGCTCGCGGTGAGCGCGCGATACCATCGCGGCGGCCGCAGCCACGGACGCGCGCCGCCAAAGATCTGCGCGGCGATCTCACGCGCAGCAGGACTGACGGTCAGCGTGTCGGATTGCGCCATCGCGCTGGTGTAATCTGTAAAGCCGGCCCAGTTCGCCGGCAGATCATCGCCGGTCAATCCAAACAGCGCGCCAAAAGTCCGGCTCTCCATCCAGTAACGCTCCCGCTCCTCGGCGGCGAGCGGCGGCAGAACCAGGTCGTGCGCCATCAGCGCGGTCTCGACCAGCGTCGCGTGAACCCAGCGCAGCGACGGGATGTCGTTGGCGCAATAGCGCGAGCCGGCCGCGAACGGGCCGACCGTCTCGGGCATCGCGCCGACGATCATGCCGTGGCGCCGGTGCAGCTGCCGCGAGGACAGCAAGGCGCGATCGAGCGAGCCGAACACCATCGCGAAGACGATATCGAAGGTGCGATGAAAACGGCCGATCGGATCGGCAAGGGTTTTGGAGTGCTCGGCGATGGCGGCGGCGACCCAGGGGTGGGCCAGTTGCAGCAGCAGCGCCCGCCCGGCGCCGAGGAAGATAACGGCTTCGCGGTCGATCCGCCAGGTCGCGGTGTCAGGACCGAACACGCCGGCGACCGGTCCCGCCGCATGCGCGCGGACCTGATCGAGAGCGGCTTCAAGGTCGTTCCCGGACACCATTGGCATGGCCTTCGACTGTGGCGGACGGCCGACGATCCGCAAGGCCTGTGGCAATTCGATGAAGGCCGGCGCTATTCCGCCGCCATCGGCATCTCGTCGATATGCTCGTGCAGCACCACGCCGGCGAGCGGATCGAATTCGCCGATCCACGGCTTGCGCGCCAGCGCCGATCGCGTATGCGCGTAACCGGCATGCCAGCGCCGCGTGATGCCTGACGGGCTGAAATCGATGTCCTTAGTATGGGTCTCGTGCTCGAGCTGCGGCGCCAGGAGCCGCACCACATGCATGCGGGTCGGGCAGCCATAGCTCGTCAGCTCCATGACCGCGGGATCGTTGCGCTCGCTCTCGGGAAGCCGCGCGGCGAGCTGGTTGATGACATGGCGCAGGCGGTGGGCCTGCTGCTGTCGCACGATCTGGCTGGCGATGCGGCTGGAATATTGCACGTCCTTGTGCCGGTTCATCACCTCCGCCATCGTGGTCGGCTCGGGCCCGACGGGATTCCACAGATGCACGGAGAAGATCAGCGAATCCCTGCGCGGATTGTCGTCGAACACCGCTTCCGTCGGCGTGTTCGACAGGATGCCTCCGTCCCAATAGAGCTCGCCGTCGATGCGCACGGCCGGGAAAGCCGGCGGCAGCGCGCCCGACGCCATCACATGCTTCACCGTCAGCTCGCCGTCGCGGCTGTCGAAATAGCGCATCTCGCTGGTGCCGACATGCGCCGCACCGACCGTCAAACGCGGCGTGCAGCGATTGGCCAGATCGAAATCGACCAGCTCGCTCAGCGTCTTCTCCAGCGGCGCGGTCGAGTAGTACCCGGCGTGATCGGCACCGAGCGGATAGGAATCGCCAACATGCGCCAGCGGATTGGGCCGGAAAAAGCCCGAGATGCCGTGGGTGACGGTCGACCAATAGGCCAGCTTCTCGTTGAAGCCGGGAAACGCGGCGCGCCAGTCCCAGACCGGCTGCTGCTCCATCCGCTTCCAGAATTCCCTCAAGCGCGCCAGCCGGTGCTCGGGCGCATTGCCCGCGATCAGGCTCGCATTGATGGCGCCGATCGACGTGCCGATGATCCAGTCCGGCTCGATGCCGGCCTCGTGCAGCGCCTGGTAGACGCCGGCCTGATAGGAGCCGAGCGCGCCGCCGCCCTGGAGCACGAGCACGACCTGCCCCGGCAGGTCCTTGCGCTGAATGATATTCTGCGTGCCGTTCATGGTTTGCTCCTGATCAGCCTGCACTGCCCGGATATTCGCTATCCGCTGCGATTTGTTACGACGGCCCATTTTAATGCGCGGTCCAGCCGCCGTCGACGGGAAGTGCGGCGCCGGTGATCGAGGCGGCCGCGTCCGCCGACAGGAACACCGTGAGCGCGCCGAGTTCCTCGACCGTCGCAAAGCGCTTGTTAGGCTGCTGGGCCAGCAGAACGTCGCGGATCACCTCGTCGCGCGAGATTCCGTGCGCCTTCGCCTGGCCGTCGATCTGTGCCTCGACCAGCGGCGTGTAGACGTAGCCGGGGCAGATCGCGTTGCAGGTGATGCCTTGTTCGGCGGTCTCCAGCGCCGTCACCTTGGTCAGGCCGACGACGCCGTGCTTGGCCGCGACATAGGCCGCCTTGAACGGCGAGCCGACGAGGCCATGCGCCGAGGCAATGTTGATGATGCGGCCAAAGCCGTTCTGCCGCATGGCCGGCAACGCCAGCCGCGTGGTGTGGAACGCCGAGGACAGGTTGATCGCGAGGATCTGGTCCCACTTCTCGACCGGAAACTGGTCGAGCGGCGCGACATGCTGGATGCCGGCATTGTTGACGAGGATGTCGAGCCGGCCGGATTGGGCCACCGTCGCCGCGATCATCTCGGCGATCGATTTCGGCTTCGTCATGTCCGCCGGCGAGTAGCTCGCCTTGATGCCGAACTCCGCGGCGATCTGCTCGCGCGTGCGGCCGATCTCGCTGGCGACACCGAGGCCGTTGAGCACGATATCGGCGCCGGACGCGGCCAGGGCCCGCGCAATGCCGAGGCCGATGCCGCTGGTCGACCCGGTGATCAGGGCCACCTTGCCGGCCAGCACACGCGACGATGCGGGCGCCTGCGTCTTGATGGGAATATTCATGATCCAGACCTCTTCTGGGCGCGACGCCGCGCCGTGGCTGGAGCGAAATCTGAGGGATCGCCGGGCCTGGCGGAAATGCCGGTTGGCTTCCAAGTCCATACGTCCGCGCTATCGCGCCCGGGATGTCATTCCCTGGCCGGATCGGCTAGATTTGAGGCCGATCCTGCTGGGAGCCGATCCATGGAAATGCACCAGGTCCGCTATTTCCTCGCGGTGGCGCAGCTCTTGAACTTCACGCGCGCCGCCGAGGAATGCAACGTGACGCAGCCCTCGCTGACGCGCGCGATCAAGCAGCTCGAGGCCGAGCTCGGCGGCGACCTGTTCCGCCGCGAGCGGCCGGCGGCGCAGCTGACCGAGCTCGGACAGCGCATGCATCCGCTGCTGAAGCAATGCTATGACGCCGCCACCGGCGCGCGCTCGCTCGCCTCCTCGTTCAGGAGCGGCGAGATCGGCGCGCTCCGCATCGCTCTGACGCATTCGATTGATCTTGCGCTGCTCATTCCGCATCTCAACGAGATCAAACGGCAGTTCAACCGGCTCGAGCTGCGCTTCCTGCGCGGGACCAGCCGCGAGGTCGGCGACTTCCTGAAGAAGGGCGAAGCCGAGCTCGGCATCGCCGCCGAGATCGACGAGGCCTGGGAGCGGCTCGACGTGTGGCCGCTGTTCACCGAAGGCTTCGATCTCGTCGTCAGCAGGGCGCACCGGCTCGCCGCACACGAGACGATCGAGCCGGACGATCTGCGCGCCGAGCAATTGCTCGGCCGGACTTACTGCGAGCATTCCCGCCGTATCTCCGCCAGCCTGCGCGAGCACGGCATCGATGTCGAGCACGGCCACGAGATTTCGAGCGAGCGCGACCTGATCGAGCTGGTGGAGGCCGATATCGGCATCGCCATGATGCCCCACACCTCGCCGGTGCCGGAGACCCTCAAACGCACTGCCGTCACCGGGCTCGACGCACGCCGCACCGTCAGCCTCTACGGCGTCGCCGGCCGGCAGCGAACGGCCGTGGCCAATGCCGTGATGCGGATGCTGCGCGGAACGGACTGGCGGGAGATCGCGGGGTAGGACAGCGAGCGCTTTCGCCCCAGGCGAGATGCGCATTGCTGTGCCCTCGCCCCTTGCGGGAGAGGGCAGCGACGCCGGTAGACGCAGACTCGCTTGGGTGAGGGGTATGCCTCCGCGAGCGTCAGTGCACGCGGATAGATACCCCTCATCCGGCGCTTCGCGCCACCTTCTCCCGCAAGGGGAGAAGGGAAGAAAGCCGAGCTCAATTCTCCCGGCTCGCGTTCTCCAGCGCCTCGAGCAGATCGTCAATCTCCATGCGCTTGCGGAAATCCGGATCGACGAAGCGGGCTTTGACGATTCCGTCGCGGCCGACGACGAACACGGCGGGGATCGGCAGCATCCAGCCGTCATTGCCGTGGAATTTCGCCATGTCCTGATAGGACAGCAGGCCCTGGATCTCGGCGCCGAGCCAGATCGCGAGATTGAGCGACAGCGCATAGCCGTTGTCGAGGTCGGTCAGGATCGGAAACGGCGCGCCGGATTCGGCCTTGAGCTGCCTGGTGTATGCCTGCGTCTCCGGCATGATCGCGACGATCTGCGCGCCCATCGCCTCGACGCGATTCTGGGCCTGGACCACGGCGCGGACATTGAGCCGGCAATAGGGGCACCAGTGGCCGCGGAAGAACATCACCGCGACCGGACCTTGCGCCAACAGCGCAGGCAGCGCGACGAGACTTCCACTTTGGTCCGGCAGCATGAAGGGCGGCATCGCATCTCCCGGACGCGGCGCGGTCTCGCCACCGCCGTTCCCGCTCAAGCGGATCACCAAGCGATCGACCGCCTCGCCATAGGCCGGAAACACCTTTCGGCTGGCATCGGCATAGGCGCGCAGCTGCTCGTTCAGCGTTCCCTCCATGTCGCGGCAGCGCTGGAAGGCGAGCCTCAGTCGATCGGCGTCGGCTGCTGAGAGAGACGTCATCTTCCGCTCCGGCGTTTGGGACTCGAATTCTAGGTTCCAGATCCGGCCGCCCGCAAGGGCGGCCGTTGCGCGAGGGCCAGATCAATTCACGTAGAAATTGCCGGTCGGATCGAGCCGTCCCGAGGTGGAATACAGCGTGCCGTTGTCCATGAAGAAGACGGTGTTGGCGGGCACCTTCTTGGCGTTCTTCATCATCGCCTCGTGATTCTTCTCGGCCGGGGCCATCGCCATCGCCGACATCTTGCCGGGCCCGCCATAGATATAGGCCATGCCGGCCTTCATGTCCCAGGCCGCTTCCGAGAAGGCCGAGGTGGCGATCACCGCGAAGGCGGCGGTAAAGATCAGGGTCTTGGACACTTTCGTCATGGGATGCTCCTCCGGATTGACGTGAACGCCCGCCAATCGGGCGCCCTGTCATCGGACGACGGATGTCCCCAAAACGGAAATGCCCATGCCCAATCGGTTCGATAGCCGTCGCGCATCGACATAGCGCCGCGCTATCGCATCGAAAGCCAACCGGCATTTCAAGATGGACACGGTCTCGACGAAGCTCCTGCCATAGCCGGCGACCATCACGGTTGCGGTCAACACAGGAGACTATTCATGTCTAGGCATCTCACGGTGTCGCGCGTGGTTTGGACAGGCGTTGCCGTTCTCGGGGCGCTCACGTTTGCGACTCCGGTCTTCGCCGGCGAATGTCCGGCCGGCAAGATCAAGCCGAACGCGCAGCAGATGGTCGATTACAAGCCGGTCGGCGTCACCGACGTCACGCTCGGCGCGATCGATCTCGGCAAGCAGCCGGCCCATATCGAGGGCCGCGAACTGCGCTTCCGGAAGCTGACCATCGAGCCCGGCGGCATCGTGCCCTGGCACAGCCATGACGACCGCCCCGCCCTGATCTTCGTGCAGCAGGGCGAGATCGTCGAATACGCCTCCAACTGCGTCGATCCGATCGTGCACAAGGCCGGCGACATCCGCCCCGAAGTCTACGGCACCTCGCACTGGTGGAAGAACCTCGGCAAGGAGACCGTCATTCTCTATGTCGGCGACGTCCGCAAGGATCCCAACGACCATCACATGTAACGAGCGCCCTCAGCCCAGCGCACTCGTTTCGGGGTGTGGCGCCCGGGATCCCCCATGCTGCCCGCATGCCGGGCGCCACATTGCGCACAGGACAATCACGCCATGACCGATGTTTCCGCTCCCGTCAGACCGGCCGCCATGACGATGCAGGCGCATTCGCCGGGTCTCGCGCTCCGCTCGCTCGTGATCGGCCTCACCGCATTCCTGACCGTCGTCGACCTGTTCGCGACGCAGGCGATCCTGCCTTCGCTGACGCGGCACTACGGCGTCACACCCGCAGCGATGGGATTTGCGGTCAATGCCAGCACCTTCGGCATGGCGACAGCCAGCCTCGTCGTCGGCTTCTTCAGCCCGCACATCAACCGGCGGACCGGCATCCTGCTCAGCCTGACGCTACTGGCGATCCCCACCAGCCTCTTGGCATCCGCACCAAATCTTGCCGTCTTCACCGCCTTGCGCATCGCGCAGGGCCTGTGCATGGCCTCCGCCTTCGCGCTCACCCTCGCTTATCTCGGCGAGCAATGCAGCGCCGCCGACGCCGGCAGCGCGTTTGCCGCCTACATCACCGGCAACGTCGCCAGCAACCTCGTGGGCCGGTTGATCTCGGCGGCGGTCGCCGATAGCCTCGGCCTTGCCTGGAACTTCTATTTGTTCGCGGCGCTCAACCTGGCCGGCGCGGTGCTGGTCCATTTCACCATCAGGCGCGTACGTCCCATGCATGCGATGATGCCGGCGACATCGCCGCTCGCCGCCACCATCGCGCACTGGCGCAATCCGCCCCTGCGCGCCGCCTACGGCATCGGCTTCTGCATCCTGTTCGCCTTCATCGGCACCTTCACCTTCGTCAATTTCGTGCTGGTCCGGCCGCCGCTGTCGCTGGGCATGATGGATCTCGGCCTCGTCTATGTCGTCTTCCTCCCCTCGGTCGTGACGACGCTTCTGGCCGGCAAGGTGGCTGCGCGGCTCGGCACGCGGCCCACGATATGGGCCTCGCTCGCTGTCGCAGGCGTGGGCCTGCCGCTGATGCTCGCGCCGCATCTCGGCGAAGTGCTCGCCGGCATGGTCCTGGTCGGGGTCGGCACCTTCTTCGCGCAGGCCGCCGCGACAGGCTTCGTCGGACAGGCGGCAACCGACAACCGCGGCATCGCCAGCGGGACCTATCTTGCATGTTACTTCAGCGGCGGGCTGCTGGGCACGGCCGTGCTCGGGCGGTTGTTCGACAGTTTCGGCTGGCACGCCTGCGTCGCAGGCGTTGGCGCGGCCCTGGCAATAGCAGCCTTGCTGACCTTCGCGTTGAAGCGTTAACGCTTGACCGGGGCTTCCTGCGGCGGGGGATCGTCGTCGGCAATGGCCCGCCAGGCGGCGCCGTCGAGATCGTCGTACTGGCCGCTGCGGAGCGACCAGAGGAAACCGCCGAGGCCGGCAAGACCCAGCATCAAGGCCAGCGGCACCAGAATGACCAGGATCTCCATCACACGATCTCCCGCGAGGTGCGTGCCCGAAGCGAATTCAGCATCACCAGGATCGACGATCCGCTCATGGCGGCCGCGGCGATCAGGGGCGTCACGACGCCGCTGATCGCGACCGGCACGGCGAGCACATTGTAGCCGACCGCGAGCCAGAGGTTCTGCCGCATCAGGTGCAGCGCCTTGCGCGAAGCATCGATGGCGGCGACCACGGGCGCCAGCGGCCGGCCGAGGAAGACGAGGTCCGCGGTGGCCTGACTGAGATGCGCGGCCGAGATCGGCGACATCGAGACATGGGCGGCCGCAAGCGAGGGCGCATCGTTCATGCCGTCGCCGACCATCAGCACCTTCATGCCGCGCCGCTTCAACTCCTCGATCCGCGCGATCTTGTCGGCCGGGGTGACGCCGGCGCGCCATTCGGGAATGGAAAGGGCATGCGCTGCCGCCTTCACGGCCGGCTCGCGGTCACCGGAGAGGATCTCGATGCCGATGCCTCGCGCCTTCAGCGCCGCGATCACGGCCTGCGCATCCGGGCGCAGGCCCTGGCGCACCGAGAGGATGAACTTTTCGCTGCCCTTGCTGAAGGCCACGATGGAGGCTTCGGGATCGAGGTCGTCGGCCAGCCCGACCAGACCCTCGGCACCGCAGAACGACGGACGGCCAAGTCGGATCTCGACACCATCCACTGTCGCACGCACGCCCTGCCCGGCCTCCTCGACCGCACCGACGATGGGCGATCTGGCACCGGCAGCCTGTGCGACCGCAGCAGCCACCGGATGATGGCTCGACAGCGCGAGGCGCCCGGCGAGTTCGAAGATGTCGGCGGGGATATCGGCTGCGTTCATCACTTCGAGATCGGGCAGCGTGAGCGTGCCGGTCTTGTCGAAGATGACATGATCGGCTTCCGCCAGCCGCTCGATGGCGTCGCCCGCATTGAGCAGCACGCCCGCCCTGAACATCGCGCCCGCGGCGACCGTCTGCACCGTCGGAATGGCGAGGCCCAGCGCGCAGGGACAGGTGATGATCAGCACGGCGACGCCGGTCACGATCGCATCGTGCCAGCCTGCTCCCGCGATGACCCAGCCGAGAATGGTCAGAAGCGCCGTCGCATGCACCACCGGCGCATAGAGTCGCGAGGCGCGGTCGGCGAGGCGCATATAGCGCGACCGGGCGGCAAGCGCATGGTCGAGCAGCCGCGTGATCTCGGCGAGCAGCGTCGCCTCCGAGGCCGCCGAGACGCGCACCCGCAGCGTGCCGGAGATGTTCATCGAGCCCGCATAGACCGGCGCGCCCTGCTCTGCCGTCACGTAAAGCGTCTCGCCGGTGATCAGGCTCTGGTCGATCTCGGATCGGCCTTCGATCACGGTACCGTCCACCGCGCAGCGCTCGCCGGGGCGCAGCAGCACGATGTCGCCGGGATGGATCGCGGCGACCGGCACCTGCGAGATCTCGTCGGGCCCGATGAACTTGGCCGCGGTCTCCGCCTTCAACGCGGCGAGATTGCCGGCCACCGCGCGCGTCCGGCGCCGCATGCTCTGGTCGAGGAAGCGGCCGACCAGCAGGAAGGTCAGCAGCATGATCGCCGCGTCGAAATAGGCGTGCTCGGCGTGGTGGAAGGTTTCGACCACGGACATTCCGAGCGCCAGGATCACGCCGATCGAGATCGGCACGTCCATGTTGGTCGTCTTCGCCGACAGCGCGCGCCAGGCCGACCGGAAGAACGGCTGGCCGGCATAGGCCGCCGCCGGCAGCGCGATCAGCGCCGATAGCCAGTGAAAGAAGTCGCGCTGCTCCGGCAGCATGTCCGAGACGTTGCCCGACCAGACCGGGATCGACAGCATCATCACGTTCATGGTGGCGAACGCGGCGACGCCGAGGCAGCGCAGCAGGAAGCGGGATTCGGCGACCTCCGCCTCCTCCGCGCTCTCGGTCTCGAACGGATAGGCCTTGTAGCCGAGCTCCTCCAGCCGGTCGATGAACCGGCCTGGATCGAGCGTGCCCGCCTTCCACTCCAGCGCAACCCGGCGGTCGGTGAGGTTCACGCGCGCCAGCGTGACATCGGGAATGGACGACAGGCCGCGCTCGATCTTCGCCATGCAGCCGGCACAGTGAACGCCCTCGACCGCGAGATCGATGTGCTGAAGGCCCTCGCCTGCGCTGCGGATATAGTGAGAGAAATCGCGCGTGACCTGCATGACCACATCCCTCAGTTCAGGATCACACGGTTGCGCGAGAGGAACACGCGCGTCCCCCGCGCCTCGCCCTCGATCACCAGATCCCACTGGCCCGGGGCGACGGACGCGGCATTGCCGCGATAGACGCCGATGCCGGCTTCCGCGAGCTCGACCTGGAGATCGGCGCGCTTGTCGGTCGGCCGCTCCAGGCGTCCGCCGAACCTCAATCCGGAGAGCGGCTGCCCGCTCGCATCACGCGCCTCGACCTGGATCGCAGCGCCGCCATCGGTGCGGCGCTCGATATGGGCGTTGACCTGCCATTTGCGCGCAGCCTGATCCTGTGCCGCCGAGATCTCGCGGTCATAGGTCAGGCCCGCGGCATAGGGGCTGTCGACATCAGTGCCGGGCAGCGTCGCGATCGCGAGCTTCATCATGGTCACGTTGACGCCGATCACGAGACCGAAGAAGGCGACCAGCATCAGGAACACCTTGGTTCCGGTCAGCGGCTTGGATGCCATGGCTCTCTCCTGGTCTTACGGCGCGACGAAATTGTCGGTGGCGGTGGCAACTTCCCCGAGGCCGATATCGGTGACCTGGAAGCGCACGGGCATCGACTTCTCGGGATTGCTCTCCGCCGGCGCGGTGACGAGCAGCCTGAGCTCGCTGGTGGAGTCGCGCGGAATCACGATCATCGGCCTGTCGGGCGTCACCGAATCCACGCCGATGACGTGGACCGACAAATTCGCCGGGCCGTGGGCGTCGATGGCGATGACGCGGTCATAGCCGCTCTTGTTCAGCAGCCGCACCGTGTAGGCGTTGCGGATCGAGCCGTCGCTGAGCCTGACCGCGACCGGATTGCGGTCGTGCAGCACGTTGACGTCGAGCAGGCTGCGGGTCGCCAGCGTATAGATCATGATGCCGCCGACCGCGGCGATGATCGCGCTGTAGACCACGGTGCGGGCCCGGACGATGCGGTAGATCGGCGCCTTGCCTTCCTGGCGGCGCTGGATGTTGATGTCGTTGTCGTAGCCGATCAACCGCTTCGGCCGGCCGATCTTGGCCATGACGTTGTCGCAGGCGTCGATGCAGAGCCCGCACTGGATGCATTCGAGCTGCGGCCCGTTGCGGATGTCGATGCCGGTCGGGCAGACCGCGACGCATTGATAGCAGTCGACGCAGTCGCCGACCTGCTCGCCGAGCGCGCGCAGCTCGGCCGCCTTCTTCACCGAGGTGCGCTTCTCGCCGCGGTCGTAGCGGTAGGTGACGTTGAGCGCCCATTCGTCCGTGAGCGCTGCCTGGATGCGCGGCCAGGGGCACATGTAGGTGCAGACCTGCTCGCGCATGAAGCCGGCCAGCAGATAGGTCGACGCGGTGAGGATGGCGATCCAGATATAGGCGATCATCGGTGCCTGGAAGGTGACGAGCTCCTTCACCAGCGTCGGCGCATCGTTGAAGTAGAGCACCCAGGCGCCGCCGGTCCACCAGGCGATCATCAGCCAGATCGAATGCTTGAGCACGATCTCGGAGATGCGCTCGAGCTTCATCGGGTCGGACGATTTGTCTTTCTTCATCCGTTCGCGCCGGTCGCCCTCGACGAGGCGCTCGACGGCGTAGAACAGGTCAGTCCACACCGTCTGCGGGCAGAGATAGCCGCACCAGATGCGGCCGCCGACGGAGTTCATCAGGAACAGCGCGACCGCGGCGACGATCAGGAGGCCGGTGAAGTAGTAGACCTCCTGCGGCCACAGCTCGATGAAGAAGAAGTAGAAGCGGCTGTTGGGAAGGTCGATCAGCACCGCCTGGCTGGGAGCGCCGAGGCCGCGATTCCAGCGCACGAAGGGCAGGAAGTAATAGACGCCGAGGCAGAACGCCATCAGGCCCCATTTGATCCGGCGGAAGGTCCCGGAGACGCTCTGGGGATAGACCTTCTTGCGGGCCACATAGAGCGGCCCATTGTCGTCGTCCAATGCGAGGTCTTTGGGGTTCACGGTCTTGTTCATCGCCTGAGCTTTTCGGGAGGTGCGATTAAACCTAGACCCGACGCGCACGCGTCGTTTGATCCAGCTCAAGCGGGGGCAATTTGTCCACCCCCGCCTTGTTCTCGTTCGGCTATTTGCCGCCGCCCAGCGAGTGGACGTAGACCGCCATCGCCTTGATGGTGGCCGGATCGAGCCGCCCTTCCCAGGCCGGCATGACGCCGGCGCGGCCCTGGCTGATGGTCTCGATCAGGGAGGCCTCGTCCGAGCCGTAGAGCCAGATCTTGTCGGTCAGATCAGGCGCGCCGAGCTCCTGGTTGCCCTTGCCGCCGTCGCCGTGGCAGGCGACGCAGTTCTCCGCGAAGATCTTCTCGCCCTTGGCCGCATCAAAGCCCTTGCGGGTCGGAAGGCCCGACAGCGAGCGCACGTAATTGGCGACCGTGACGATCTCGTCGGCCTTCAGCACCCCGTCCTTGCCGAAGGCAAGCATCTGGCCTTCATGCGTCTTGGCATGGCCCGAACGTGCGCCGAACTGGATGGTCTGCATGATCTGGTCGAGCGTGCCGCCCCACAGCCAATCGTCGTCGTTCAGGTTCGGATAGCCCTTGGCACCGGCGCCGCCGGAGCCGTGGCACGGCGCGCAATTGTCGCCGAACACGGTCCTGCCCTTGGCGCGGGCGAGCGCCAGCAAGGCCGGGTCCTTCTCGATGTCGGCGAGCGAGGCCGCGCCCAGCGCCGCCATCTTGTCACCGCGGAGCGCTTCGAGATTGGCGAGCTCCACCGCGAGGCTGGCGCGCGTCGAGTAGCCAAGCAGCCCGGTCGTATGGCTCGATATCAGCGGCCAGGCCGGATAGACGATCCAGTAGCCGATCGACCAGATGATGGTGAGATAGAAGCTGATCACCCACCAGCGCGGCAGCGGCGTGTTGAGCTCCTTGATGCCGTCCCATTCATGCCCGGTCGTGGACTTGCCGGTGACGCTATCGACTTCACTATGATCGGTCATGGTCTCTCACTCCTCCCGCAACGGCAGGTGTGCTGCTTCGTCGAACGCAGCCTTGTTACGGGGCCAAAATGCGTAGGCGATGATCGCGAGAAAGATCGCGACGAACACCGGCGTCCAGATCGTCGTCACGAGCTCGGACGCAAGATTGTGGACTGTCAGGATAGCTTTCATCGTTCGGGCCTTCTCAGCGAAGATTGGCTTTCTCGTTGTAGATCTTGAAGTCGACCAGCGTGCCGAGCATCTGCAGGTACGCGATCAGTGCGTCCATCTCGGTCGGCGTGCCGGTCTTGCCGTCGAAGTTGCGCACCACGGCCTTGGCGTAGCGCTTGGTGAAGGCGTCGGAGCCGGCATTGTCAGGGTCGGCCTGGGCCTTCAGATCGGCGCCTGCGCTTGCGATCTGGTCGTCGGTGTAGGGAACGCCGACGGCCCTCAGCGTGCGCATGTGGTCCGCGATGCTGTCCGGATCGACCTCAGTCTGGCTGAGGAACGGGTAGCCCGGCATCACCGATTGCGGCACGATCGCGCGCGGGTTGGTCAGGTGGGTGACGTGCCAGTCGTCGGAATATTTTGCGCCGACGCGGGCAAGGTCCGGACCCGTGCGCTTGGAGCCCCACTGGAACGGGTGGTCGAACATGCTCTCGGCGGCGAGCGAGAAGTGGCCGTAGCGCTCGACCTCGTCGCGCAGCGGGCGGATCATCTGCGAATGGCAGAGATAGCAGCCTTCGCGGACATAGACGTTGCGGCCCGCGAGCTCCAGCGGCGTATACGGCCTGACGCCGTCGACCTTCTCGATCGTGCTCTTGAGGTAGAACAGCGGGGTGATCTCGACGAGACCGCCGATCGCGATCACCAGCAGGATGCCGACGATCAGGATGATCGAGTTCTTTTCGAAGATTTGGTGGCGTGTCCAGAACGACATGGGAAGCTCCTCATTCCGCCGGCTGGAGCGCGACGGGCATCTGGACTTCCTGCTCGCCGACGCGAACGGTCATCCAGAGATTGTAGGCCATGATCAGCGCGCCGATCAGGAACAGACCGCCGCCTGCGGCGCGGATGATGTAGAAGGGGTGCATCGCCTCGACGGTCTCGATGAAGGAATATTCGAGGAAGCCGAGCGAGGTGTAGGCGCGCCACATCAGGCCCTGCAGGATGCCGGACACCCACATCGCCGAGATGTAGAGGACGATGCCGAGGGTCGCGATCCAGAAGTGCCAGTTCACGAGCTTGAGGCTGTAGAGGCCCTTGCGATTCCAGGCCCACGGCACCAGGCAGTACAGCGCGCCGAAGGAGACGAAGCCGACCCAGCCGAGTGCGCCGGAGTGCACGTGGCCGATGGTCCAGTCGGTGTAGTGGCTGAGCGAGTTGACCACCTTGATCGACATCATCGGACCTTCGAAGGTCGACATGCCGTAGAAGGCGACGGAGACCACCAGCAT
>Ga0207426_1000521_pt1 | contig 55976 bp, 54 predicted proteins | sample AraplaMF_Cvi_mMS_FD_184265 | JGI IMG/M metagenome (GOLD analysis project Ga0207426, IMG submission 184265) | Arabidopsis root microbial communities from the University of North Carolina, USA - plate scrape MF_Cvi_mMS (SPAdes) (version 2) | ecosystem: Host-associated > Plants > Roots > Endosphere...
GGTCTCGTAGATCGGCTCGACCCGGGCCTGGGCGCCCTCGCCGGCCGGGAAATGGTCGATCTCCTTGCCGTCGAGCTTGTAGCCGGTGCAGACCTCGATCGAATCGAAGCCGTCGAGGATGTCGAGCTTGGTCAGCGCGAGGCCGTTGATGCCGCAGGTGCGGACCGCCTGGCGGACCAGCACGGCGTCGAACCAGCCGCAGCGGCGGGGACGGCCGGTGTTGGTGCCGAACTCGCGGCCGCGCTCGCCGATCTTGCGGCCGGTCTCGTTGTCCTGCTCGGTCGGGAACGGGCCCTGGCCGACGCGGGTCGTGTAGGCCTTGCACAGGCCGAGCACGTAGCCGACCGCGCCCGGTCCGAGGCCGGCGCCGGTCGCCGCCTGCGCCGCCACCGTGTTGGACGAGGTGACGTAGGGATAGGTGCCGTGATCGACGTCGAGCAGCGCGCCCTGCGCGCCCTCGAACAGCATGCGCTTGCCTTCGCGGCGCTTGATATCGAGCAGCCGCCACACCGTCTCGGCATAAGGCAGCAGCTGCGGCGCCAGCGCGCTCAGCTCCTTCAGGATCTCCTTGCCGTCGAACTCGGGCAGATTGAGTCCGCGGCGCAGCGCGTTGTGGTGTGCCAGCAGCCGGTCGATCTTGTGCGGGAGGGTGTCGAGGTCGGCAAGGTCCATCAGACGGATGGCGCGACGGCCGACCTTGTCCTCGTACGCCGGGCCGATGCCGCGGCGCGTGGTGCCGATCGCGGTGGCCGCGTTGGAGGATTCACGCAGGGCATCGAGCTCGCGGTGCAGCGGCAGGATCAGCGTGACGTTCTCGGCGACGCGCAGATTGTCCGGCGAGACCGCGACGCCCTGCGAGCGCAGCTTGGTGACCTCGTCGAGGAAGGCGGCGGGATCGAACACCACGCCGTTGCCGATCACCGACAGCTTGCCCTCGCGCAGCACGCCGGAAGGCAGCAGCGCGAGCTTGTAGGTCTTGCCGTTGATCACCAGCGTATGGCCGGCGTTATGGCCGCCCTGGAAGCGGACGACGATGTCCGCTTGCTCCGACAACCAGTCGACGATCTTGCCCTTCCCTTCGTCGCCCCACTGGGCGCCGACGACGACAACGTTGGCCATTCGCGGGTAATCCCTGTTTAATCTGTCTCTAGGAGGCACGATCCTCGCGGAAAACCGGTGTCCACTTTTCCGGGATCATGCCTGGTGCCCAGCCCAATCCGCGGCCCAGGACCGCTCGCACGCAAGGCAGCCAACCGGATAAAGGAAGCAGCCCTTCTAGGCAAGCAAGAACGGGGCTTTTTCGAGGTCCAAAGGCCTGCCCAAGCCTTTGATATCCCCTTAAAATCCTGCAACCTTTGGGGCCGGCGCCGGGCCTTCGACCAAAGCCTGAGAAGCCGCCTCCGTGGCTGCATGGTCGCGATGCATCCGCCCCCCGTTGATGCAACCGCGATTTCCGTGTCTTTGAGCGTGCCGGGCTGTCAGCCGGCCCGGACATCGCCGGGCCGGTCGCCCCGGCGCATGATGCGGGGCCATAACAAGCACAATGTCCGCCACCGGCCAGACCACGAGCGCCGACACATCCGGTCACAACTGGGTCGCCAACCAGCCTTACCTGCTGCTCAGCATCACCGCGCTGTGCTGGGCCGGCAATGCCATCGTCGGGCGGCTTGCCGCCGGCCACATCCCGCCGGTGACGCTGTCGTTCCTGCGCTGGACCTTCGCCTTCCTGCTGGTGCTGCCGTTCGCCTGGAAGCATCTGGTCCAGGACTGGCCCGCGATCCGCGGGCGGCTCGGCCTGATGATCACGCTCTCGATCACCGGCATCGGCGCCTTCAACACGCTGCAATACTGGGCGCTGGAGCACACGCAGGCCCTCAACACGCTGCTGCTGCAGTCGGCAGCGCCGCTGATCGTGGCGCTGTGGTCGCTCGCCATCCTCGGCGTCCGCCTCACCGCGGCGCAGGCGTTCGGCGTGCTGCTGTCGATGTGCGGCGTGCTGACGATCCTGCTGCATGGCGATTTCACCACGCTGTCGAACATCGAGTTCAACAAGGGCGACCTCATCTTCATCGTCGCGCTGATCATCTTCGCGCTGTATTCGGTGCTGAGCTTGAAGCGGCCGCCGATGCACGGCCTGTCGTTCCTGGCCTTCACCTTCGGCGCCGGCGCCGCCTGTCTCATCCCGCTGGAGATCTGGGAATTGTCAGCGCGTCCCGTCATGAAGCTCGACGGGCCCAATTTGCTCACGCTGTTCTATGTCGCGGTGTTCCCCTCGACGCTCGCCTATCTCTGCTTCAATCGCGGCGTGCGCCTGATCGGCGCCAACCGCGCCGCGCCGTTCTTCCACGTGGTGCCGGTGTTCGGCTCGATCATGGCGATGGTGTTCCTGGGCGAGCACCCGCAGGCGTTCCATTTCATCGGATTCGCGCTGGTGCTGTCGGGCGTGTTCGTGGCGTCGCGAAAGCAGGCGGCGTAGCTCTTCCTTCTCCCCTTGTGGGAGAAGGTGGCGCGAACGCAGTTCGCGCCGGATGAGGGGTATCTCTCCGCACGCATCGGTGAGAGCGGGATTCGCGGTGAGATACCCCTCACCCGTCTCGCCGCTATCGCGGCGAGCCACCCTCTCCCGCAAGGGGAGAGGGAAACAGCGCGCGCCGCACGAACGAAATTCCTACTTCGTCTTGAACTTGCTGTAGGCCTCGCTCGTCGCAATGATCACGTGCTCGGCGCAGCCGTTGACGCGATGCGGGTCGGCTTGCGTCTCGTAGGCTTCCGACGTCATCATATCGAGGAAGGCCGCCACCGTGGGGTAATACACCAGTGCCACAAAGTCCCAGTCGTTGCCGTCGTGCCGGCCGAGCGCGACCGTCCTGGCCTCGCCGGTCCAGAGCAGCGTGCCGCCGCGCGCCCTGATCATGGGCACCGTGACCGCGCTGTAACGCAAGTAGGCGTCCCAGCCCGAACCGTCGCCGTCGCGCGAGCGCGCGTGGAAGCGCATCAGGTTCAGCATCACCACGGGCGCGTTCTGATCGAGCCCTTCCAGGCCTTCGATGTTCAACATATTGACCGCCAATGGCACCTCCTCCGGGCTTGCCTGCATTGTAGCATTGCGACCGCGTGACTTGTGTCGTGACGGCAATCCGGCGCAAGCTTCTATCCGACCCCAATGACGATCGCTTCGCCCGCGCCAAAGGCCACCAATCCGGCCAGTTGGCTCAACAACCAGCCTTATCTGCTGCTCAGCCTGAGCTCGCTGTTCTGGGCCGGCAACATCGTGCTCGCGCGCCATGTCGGCGCGCATGTGCCGCCGCTGACGGTGACCACGATCCGCTGGTTCGGCGTGTTCCTGATCCTGCTGCCGTTCTCCTGGCCGCACCTGAAGCACGACTGGCCGGCGCTGCGCCGGAGCCTGCCCCTGATGCTGTTCCTGTCGCTGGTGGGCTTCGCCTTCAACAACGCGATCTCTTACTGGGCTCTGCAATACACGGAGGCGCTGAACGCACTGCTGATCCAGTCGGCGGGACCCCTGTTCGTGGCGCTGTGGTCGCTGGTGCTGTTCGGCGTGCGGCTGACGGGCGGACAGCTCGCCGGCATCGCGATCTCGTTGCTCGGCGTGCTCATCATCATCCTGCGCGGCGATCTCGCCGCGCTCGCCGGCATCAGCTTCAACCGGGGCGATCTCATGTTCGCCTCCTCGCTGGTGGCGTTCGGGATCTACTCCGCCTTCATCCCGCGCCGGCCGAAGGTCCATCAGCTCTCCTTTCTCTCCTTCACCACCTGCTGTGGCGCGCTGATGCTGCTGCCCACCGCGATCTGGGAAACCATGAGCGGCAACGTCATGCATTTCGATGCGCTGACGCTGGCGACGCTGGGCTACATCCTGATCTTCCCCTCGACGCTGGCCTATCTGTTCTTCAACCGCGGCGTGGCGCTGATCGGCCCGAACCGGGCGGCGCCGTTCTTCCACCTGGTGCCGGTGTTCGGCTCGGCGATGGCGATCGTCCTGCTCGGCGAGAAGCTGCAGCCGTTCCACCTGATCGGCTACGCGCTGGTGCTCGCCGGCGTCGTGATCGCCTCTAGGCAGGGCTCGGCGGTGAAGTAATTCCGCCGTGCGGACGCATGCGCGCGCCTGCCGCCTTCCTGTTTCGGTCTGGACGAGCTAGGTTCCCCGCCAACGAAAAAGAGGGAACGACCAGACATGCTTTCAGCGTTGATTCGAGACCTGCGCACCATCGGCGCGGCCGCGCTCTGCCTCGCCGCCGCGACCGCCGCCCAGGCCGACACCTACCCCAGCCGCAACATCACGCTGGTGCTGCCGTTCGCGGCCGGCAGCGGCACCGACACCACGACGCGGCTGATCTCGCAGCATTTGTCGCAGGCACTCGGCGTCGCCATCGTGATCGAGAACAAGGCCGGCGCCAACGGCATGCTCGCCGCGACCTATGTCGCGAAGGCCGCCCCGGACGGCTACACGCTGCTGGTGACGACCAACACCACGCATTCGGCCAATCCCTATCTGCTCAAGAATCTCACTTACGATCCAGTCAAGGATTTCACCCCGATTGCGCGCACCGGCGATCTGCCCTTCATGTTGGTCGTCAACCCCGAAGTGCCGGCCAAGACCGTCGGCGAGCTCGTCGCCTATGGCAAGGCCAATCCGGGCAAGCTGAGCTACGCCTCGGGCTCGTCCTCGGCGATCGTCTCGGGCGCGACCTTCGCGCACAATGCCGGGCTCGACCTCTTGCACGTGCCCTACAAGAGCTCGCCGCCGGCGCTCAACGACGTCATGGGCGGGCGCGTCTCGATGATGTTCGTGGACATCCTGACCGGCCAGCCGCACGTCCAGGGCAACGCGCTGCGCGCGCTCGCCGTCACCACCAAGGACCGCTCGCCGCTGGTGCCGAACCTGCCCTCGATGCAGGAGGCCGGCGTGCCCGATTTCGACATCTCCTCGTGGCAGGGCTATTTCGGTCCCGCCGGCATGCCGAAGGAGATCGTGACGCGGCTCAACGCCGAGATCCGCAAGATCGTCGAGAAGCCCGAGATCAAGTCCCAGCTCGCAACCCTCGGCATGGACGCGTTTTCGGGAACGCCGGAGGATCTCGGCAAATTCGTGAACGAGCAGCTGGTGCTGTGGGAGAAGCTGATCACCAACGCGAAGATCGAGAAGCAGTAGCCGCTGTCATTCCGGGGCGCGCACAGCGCGAACTAGGGTGCGCCCTTGCGCACCCGAGAATCTCGAGATTCCGGGTTCGATGCTTCGCATCGCCCCGGAATGACGCCCCCCAAAAACGCATATGACCGGGGCACAGATATCGTAGGGTGGGCAAAGCGTAGCGTGCCCACGGAAAGGTCATGGCGCACTCGAAACAAAAAGGTGGGCACGACGCTTCGCGTCTTTGCCCACCCTACGATTTCAGCGCCAGCGCCGAGAATTCAGCGCGTTTCAGCTTTACGCCGCGCGCACCTTGGCGAGGAAGCCGTCCACCGCGTTGCGCAGCGCGCCGGACTGGCTGTCCAGCTCGCGGGCGTTGGTCAGCACTTCGCCGGCCGCATTGCCGGTCGCTTCCGCGGCCGAGGTGACGCTGCCGATATTGGCGTTGATCTCGCTCGAGCCGGCCGCGACCGACTGGATGTTGCGGGCGATCTCGCGCGTCGCCTCGCCCTGCTGCTCGATCGAGGCGGAGATGCCGGCCGTGATCTCGCTCATCTCGGCGATGGTCTGGGTGATGCCGCCGATTGCGGCGACCGCATCGCTGGTCGAGGTCTGCATCGCCGCGACCTGGGCCGAGATTTCCTCGGTCGCCTTGGCGGTCTGGTTGGCCAGCGCCTTGACCTCGGAGGCAACGACGGCGAAGCCGCGACCGGACTCGCCGGCACGCGCCGCCTCGATGGTGGCGTTGAGCGCGAGCAGATTGGTCTGCGCCGCGATCGAGTGAATGAGCTTGACCACCTCGCCGATCTTCTCGGCGCCGGTCGAGAGCTCCTGCACCGTGGCGTTGGTGCGTTCGGCGTCGCTGACGGCGCGGCTCGCGACCTCGGTCGAGCGCGTGACCTGGCGGGAGATTTCCGCAACCGAGCTCGACAGCTCTTCGGCGGCGGCCGCGACGGTGCCGACATTGCCGGAGGCCTTCTGCGAGGCGGCACCGACGGTCGCCGCGCGCGAGGAGGCATCGCTCGCGGTCGCGGTCATCGACTGCGCCGTGGTCTGCATGCCGGCCGCAGCCGAGGAGACCGAGCGAACGATGCCGTTGACGCTGCGCTCGAAGTCGTTGGCGATCGCTTCCATCGCGCTGCGACGTTCCGTCGCGGCGCGATCCTTGGCGTCGGCCTCGCTCTTCTCGATCTCGCGGATGCGGACCGCATTGTCCTTGAAGATCTGGACGGTCGAAGCCATCGCACCGATCTCGTCGCCACGGCCGACGCCGGGGATGTCCCCGTCGAGCTTGCCGTCGGCGAGATCCTTCATGCGGGCGCCGAGCAGCGCCAGCGGACGGCTGATGCTGCGGCCGATCATCCAGGCGACGCTGCCGGCGACGATGACGATGCCGAGCATGGCAAGGCCGAGCAGCCAGTAGACCGGCCCCATCTTGGCGTCGATGTCGCTGAGATAGGCGCCGGTGCCGAGATACATGTCGAAACCGGGAACCGCGACCGCGTAGCCGATCTTGCTGATCGGCGTCTCCTGGCCGGGCTTCACGTAATCATAATAGAGCAGGATCGAGCCGTTGGCCTTGACGCCTTCCATCAGCTCGACGGACAGCTTGCGGCCGTTGGTCACGACGTCCATGCGGTTGCTGCCGATCTGCTTCGGATCGGGCGCGAGCTGCGTGATGCCGTCATAGGACGTGCCGAACAGATAGCCCGAGCCGTTGTCGTAGGTCATCGCATTGCCGTAGCGGCGAAGCTCGGCCATCGCCGCGTCCTTCGTCAGCTCGCCGGCATCGACGCGCTTCTTCAGCGCGGCGGCATAGTTGCGGCCGAGATCGACGATCGACTTGGTCTGGTCGATGCGCGCATTCACCATCTCGCGCTTCATCAGATAGCCGGCGAGAACTCCGGAGATGCAGAGGCCGAACAGGGTGACGCCGACAAGGATGCCAAGCTTGGGCGCGATCTTCAGGTTGCTCAACACGGGATGGCTCCGGAGAAAAGGGATACGGGCACGAGAGTGAATCGATCGAAATTGAATCAACTTTTAGTGTGAGACCCCTTAGCAAGTTACTTACGTGCCTCCGTAGAAGCCCTGACGATGCCGCCGAAACCGGCAATAATCATCGCGGCGGACAACCGGGAATTGTACGCGCGGGCATCGATTTCGCGTAAAAGACGCAAAGGCCCGCCCGAGAGGCGGGTCACAACAAGAAACCAAATCGGGAGCAGGACATGCCGAAATACAGGGTGGTGACGCCGAAGGGCGCGAGCTTCACGGTCGCAGGCAGCGATTATTCCTACGAGCGCGAGGCGCTCGATCCGATCGATGCCGAGATCGTCGAGGCCCCCGCCAACGAGGCCGAGTTCATCGCCGCCGCCAAGGATGCCGACGCCATCTACGCCAAGGGCATCCCGATCTCCAAGACCATCATCGACAGCCTGCAGAACTGCAAGGTCATCACGCTCGGCTCCGTCGGCGTCGACAGCGTCGATGTGAAGGCCGCCACCGCCCGCGGCATTCCGGTCACCAACATTCCCGATACCTTCATCGAGGAAGTCGCCGACCACGCCATGATGCTGCTGCTCGCCGGCTTCCGCCGCCTGGTCGAGCAGGACCGCATGGTGCGCGACGGCCGCTGGGCCGAAGGCCGGCCGGCGCTGCTCAAGATCCCCCGCCTGATGGGCCAGACGCTCGGCTTCGTCTCATTCGGGCGCGTCGCGCGCGCGGTTGCCAAGCGCGCAGCGCCGTTCGGCCTGCGCATGATGGCCTACGATCCCTTCATCCAGGAGACGCTGATGTACGACCACGGCGTCATCCCGGCGACGCTGAACGAGGTGCTGTCGCAATCCGACTTCGTGTCGATGCACGCCCCTGCCCGGCCCGAGGTGCATCACATGCTCACCGAGAAGCACTTCCGGCAGATGAAGAAGGGCTCGGTCTTCATCAACACCGGCCGCGGCGCCACGGTGGACGAGGAGAGCCTGATCAAGGCGCTGCAGGAGGGCTGGATCGCGCACGCCGCCCTCGACGTGCTGGAGAAGGAGCCGCCCTCGCACAACAATCCCCTGCTCCGCATGGAGAACGTGACCCTGACCGCCCATGTCGCCTCGGCATCGGCACGGTTCGACGAGGCGCGCAAGCGCCGCGTGGGCTACGAATTGTCACTGGTGCTTCAGGGGATGTGGCCGGTAAGCTGCGTCAATCCGTCGGTGCTGCAGAACACCGCGCTCCGCCGCTGGCAGCCCGTCAGCATGGATCGCGGACCGAACAGCTAGGCGGCGGCCGGCGCAGCAAGCGCCGGAACCGGCAAAAGAACGGAACGGCCCTTCACCGGCGATCAACGCCGGGAAGGGAACACATAGGGAGGTACTGATGAGGAACGACATCACACGTCGTGATGCCTTGGCGCTGGGCCTGTCTGCTGCAACGCTCGCGGCCACTGGTGCTGCAGCGCAAACATCCACGATCAAAGCTGCCGATGTTGCACCGCCCAAGCTCGAGATCGAGAAGGGCGCCTCGCTCCGCATGCTGCGCCCGGTGCGCTTCGTCCAGGCCGACGAGGACGTCTTCCGCGCCAATGCGGCGAAGTTCACCAAGGAGACCGGGGTCGAGGTCAAGGTCGACTTCGTCGGCTGGGAAGACATCAACCAGCAGACCGCCGTGACCTCGAATTCCGGCGCCGGTCCCGACATCATCATCGGCTTCTCCGACGCGCCCCATATCTACATCGACAAGCTGATCGAGCTCACCGACGTCGCCGACTATATCGGCAAGCGCTATGGCGGCTGGCTGCCGCTCGCCCAGCGCTACGGCAAGAAGAACAAGAGCGAGTCCTGGATCGGGCTGCCGTTCGGCGCCACCGCCGGTCCCCTGATCTACCGCAAATCGGCGCTGCAATCGGTCGGCTTCGACAAGGTGCCGGAAGACCATGCCGGAATTCTCGACCTGTGCCGCAAGCTGCACAAGGCCGGCAAGCCGGCCGGCTTCGCGCTCGGCAACGCCAAGGGCGACGGCAACGGCTTCGCCAATTGGGCGCTGTGGTCGCACAACGCCGCCCTGCTCGACGAGGAGGGCAACGTCATCATCAACAGCAAGGAGACGATCGCCGCGCTGAACTGGGTCAAGGAGGTGTATCCGACCTTCATCGCGGGGACGCCGTCGTGGAACGACGTCAGCAACAACCGTGCCTATTCCTCGCAGGAAATCTTCCTGACCGCCAACGGCGTCTCGCTGTATTTCTCGCTGAAGAACGATCCGGCGACCAAGGCGATCGCCGATGACAGCGAGCATCAGCTGCTGCCGAAGGGCCTCGCCAAGGTCTCCCCGATGGCGGGCCTGACGCTGAACGCCATGGTGTTCAAGCACAGCCCGTACCCCAACGCCGCCAAGGCCTTCCTGCAGTACATGCTGGAGAAGGACCAGTACGAGCCGTGGCTCAATGCCAATTCCGGCTACTGGTCGCAGCCGCTGGCCGCCTATGCCGACGCCGCCGTGTGGTCGCAGGACCCCAAGGTGAAGCTGTTCAAGGACACGATGAACAGCACCTATTATGACGGCTACAAGGGCCCGATCTCGACGGCGACCGGCGCGGTCAGCGCCGACTACGTGCTGATCCAGATGTGCGCGTCCGTCGCCACCGGCGCCGCCACGCCGGAAGCCGCGGCCGCCGAAGCCGAGCAGCGCTGCAAGCGCTACTTCCGGCGGCAGAGGTAGAGACCGTCATTGCGAGCGAAGCGAAGCAATCCAGTCCGTCCCCGCAGCGACAGCCTGGATTGCTTCGTCGCTTCGCTCCTCGCAATGACGGTGTGTTGATCTTCAAAGACAGGACAACCGATGTCCGTAACCACCCTCTCCACCGCCGCACTGGCGCAGCGGCAGCCGAACTGGATCGTGCGGCTGTTCGACTACAAGCCGTTCCTGATCACGATGTGCCTGGCGCCGGCGCTCGGGCTGCTTGCCGTCTTCCTCACCTATCCGCTCGGCCTCGGCGTCTGGCTCGCCTTCACCGACACCACGATCGGCCGGCGCGGCATCTTCGTCGGCTTCGAGAACTTCCAGTATCTCTTGACCGATCCCCTGTGGTGGAACGCGGTGTTCTACAGCGTGTTCTACACGGGGGTCGCGACCTTCGGGAAGTTCGCGCTCGGCTTCTGGCTGGCGCTGCTGCTCAACAACCATTTCCCGTTCAAGAGCCTGCTTCGCGCCATCGTGCTGCTGCCCTGGATCGTGCCGACGGTGCTCTCGGCGCTGGCGTTCTGGTGGATCTACGATCCGCAGTTCTCGATCATCTCCTACCTCCTCGTCGACGTGCTGCACTGGAGGTCGACCAATATCGATTTCCTCGGCTCGCCCTGGCCGGCGCGGTTCTCGCTGATCGCAGCCAACATCTGGCGCGGCATCCCCTTCGTCGCGATCTCGCTGCTGGCGGGCCTGCAGACCATCTCGCCCTCGCTCTACGAGGCCGCGATGCTCGACGGCGCCAGCGCCTGGCAGCGCTTCCGCTACATCACCTTCCCGATGATGATGCCGATCCTGGCCATCGTCATGACCTTCTCGATCATCTTCACCTTCACCGACTTCCAGCTCGTCTACGCCATCACCCGCGGCGGGCCCGTCAACTCGACGCATTTGCTGGCGACGCTGGCGTTCCAGCGCGGCATCGCCGGCGGCGAGCTCGGCGAAGGCGCCGCGATCGCGGTGTCGATGATCCCGTTCCTGGTGTTCGCGACGCTGTTCTCCTATTTCGGCCTGGCGCGCCGCAAATGGCAGCAGGGAGAAGCCAATGACTGATACCGTCGCGCAAACCTCCGCCGTCGCCGACACGAAAGCGCCGCCCGACACCATGGCCTGGGATTCCGGGCTGCGGCGGCTGATGATGATCTATCTGCCGCTCGGCTGCTTCGTGCTGATCCTGCTGTTCCCGTTCTACTGGATGGCGATCACCTCGTTCAAGCCGAACGCGGAGCTGATGAATTACAAGGAGCACAATCCGTTCTGGATCTCCTCACCGACGCTCGCCCACATCAAGCACCTGCTGTTCAACACCTCCTATCCGCAATGGCTGAAGACGACGATGATGGTCGCGATCGGCTCGACCACGCTGTCGCTGATCGCGAGCACGCTGGCGGCCTATGCGATCGAGCGGCTGCGCTTCCGCGGCAGTCCCTATGTCGGCCTCGGCATCTATCTCGCCTATCTGGTGCCGCCCTCGATCCTGTTCATTCCGCTCGCGACCGTCGTGGTGCAATTCGGCCTGTTCGATTCGCCCATCGCCCTGATCCTGGTCTACCCGACCTTCCTGGTGCCATTCTGCACCTGGCTGCTGATCGGCTATTTCAAGTCGATCCCCTACGAGCTCGAGGAATGCGCGCTGGTCGACGGCGCGACGCGCCTGCAGATCCTGCGCCGGATCACGCTGCCGCTGGCCGTGCCCGGCCTGATCTCGGCCGGCATCTTCTCCTTCACGCTGTCCTGGAACGAGTTCATCTACGCGCTCGCCTTCATCCAGAGCGGCGCCAACAAGACCGTGCCGGTCGCCATCCTGACCGAGCTCGTCACCGGCGACGTCTACCAGTGGGGCGCGCTGATGGCGGGCTCGCTGCTCGGATCGCTGCCGGTCGCGATCTTCTACTCGCTGTTCGTGGACTATTACGTCTCCTCGCTGACCGGCGCGGTAAAGGAGTAGCAGCGTCCGCGCGACCACGGCTTATCGTGCTATCTTGGTAGATCGCTTGCCTTCTTTGCTGCTACCAGCCGTCCCTGCGGCCGGTTTGATCATTGGCGCCGCCAATAAGCATTGAGGAAAGCGAGCATTGCATGGGATCGACAGAACTTCCTTCGTTGTCCCGACGGGGCTTTTGCCTGTGCTGCGTCGGCGGCGCCTTTGCCGCCACGACGGGTTGGCTCACGCCGCGACAGGCCTACGCAGAGGCGCGCGGCCTTGTCAGCGTGATCAAGGACAGTGCGGCAACGTCCCCGATCACGACCACCAAGCTGCGTAACAATATCAGCGTGCTCGAAGGATCCGGCGGCAACATCGCCGTCCTCACGGGACCTGACGGCAAGCTTCTGGTCGACGCCGGCATCGGCGTCTCGCGCCCGCGGCTTACCAAGGCGCTAGCCGAACTCGGCAACGAGCCGATCGCGCACCTCATCAATACGCACTGGCACTTCGACCACGCCGACGGCAATGAATGGCTGCAGGCGGCCGGCGCCAAGATCATCGCCCACGAGAATACCCGCAAGCACCTCTCGGTCGTTCAGCGGGTCGAGGACTGGGACTATAATTTCCTCGCCCTGCCCCCGAGCGCCGTCCCGGCCCAGGTGTTCGCCAAGGAGCATCAGCTCAAGGTCAACGGCGCATCGATTGCAATGAAGTACTACGGCCCGGCACATACCGACGGCGACATTTCGGTGATGTTTACCGAGGCCAATGTCCTGCATGTCGGCGACACCTACTGGAACGACATCTATCCGTTCATCGACTATTCGACCGGCGGCAGCATCAACGGCATGATCGCGGCCTCCGACGCCAATCTGGCGGTGGCCAACAACGACACCATCATCATTCCCGGTCACGGCAAGCCCGTCAGCAACAAGGCGGAGCTGCAGGCATTCCGCGACATGCTGGTCGCGATCAGGGATAATGTCGGCAATCTCAAGAAACAGGGGAAGTCGCGCGACGAGGTTGTTGCCGCCAAGCCCACGGCCGCATTCGACGCGAGATATGGACAGTTTCTCGTCGATCCCGGCTTCTTCACCAGGCTCGTCTATGAAGGCGTGTGAAGCGGTATGCGAATAGCCGCCCTGCGGCCTTTCGCCCGCTTTCACAAAACTGCAACACGCAATCCGCATAAGGCGTCGTCCGCTAACAGGAGACGCACATGCGCGCGACTTTTCTCAGCACCGTCGCAACGATCATTCTTACCGCGAGCACCGCGCTCGCACAGAGCGAGGGCGAATTCCCGGCCAAGCTCGCCGGCCACGTGGTGATGCCGGCCGCCACCTTCATCGACGCGCCGGCCGACGCCCCCCGCCGATCTCAAGACCTCCGGCAAATACACCACCGGCAAGCGCGTCGACGCGCTCGGCACCGTGATGGGCAAGTCCTATGAGCGTCCGACCGGCGTGTCGCTGCCGTTCAAGGGCCAGCCGCTACAGGGCCATTCCGGCATCAAGCATATGCCCGACGGCAGCTACTGGGTGATCACCGACAACGGCATGGGCGCGCGCGCCAACTCGCCGGATTCGATGCTGTACCTCAACCGCTACAAGATGGACTGGGCGAACGGCAAGATCGAGCGCCAGGAGACCATTTTCCTGCACGACCCCGACAAGAAGGTGGCCTTCCGCATCGTGCATGAGGACACCCAGAAGCGCTACCTCACCGGCTCCGATTTCGACACCGAGGGCTTCCAGATCATCGGCGAGAATTTCTGGATCGGCGACGAGTTCGGCCCCTACATCCTGAAGGCGGACAAGACCGGGAAAATCCTCGGCGTGTTCGAGACGGTTGCCGACGGCAAGCCGGTGCGCTCGCCGGACAACTGGGCCGTCGCGACGCCCGGCGCGCCGGGCGCGACCTACACCAACGTCAACCTGCGCCGTTCCAAGGGCTATGAGGGCTTCGCAGCGTCGAAGGACGGCAAGTTCATCTACGGCCTGCTCGAGGGCCCGCTGTGGGATGCCGACAAGAAGGACTGGGAGAAGGTCGACGGCAAGGAAGCCTCCCGCATCCTCGAATTCGACGTCACTGCGGAGAAGTTCACCGGCCGCTACTGGCAGTATGTGTTCGAGCAGAACGGCAATGCCATCGGCGACTTCAACATGATCGATCAGGCGAGCGGCCTCATCATCGAGCGCGACAATGGCGAAGGCACCGCCGACAAGGCCTGCCCGGCGGGCACCCGCGGCGAAAACTGCTTCCCCGATCTCGCCAAGTTCAAGCGCGTCTACAAGATCGAGCTCTCCGACGCCAATGTCGGCAAGCCCGTGCGCAAGATCGGCTATATCGACCTGATGAAGATTAGGGATCCCGACAAGAAGGCGCGCAAGCCGCTCAATGACGGTGTCTACACCTTCCCGTTCTTCACCATCGAGAACGTCGATCGCGTCGACGACGCCCACATCATCGTCGGCAACGACAACAACCTGCCGTTCTCGTCCAGCCGCGATCCCAACAAGGCCGACGACGACGAGTTCATGCTGCTCGAAGTCACCGACTTCCTGAAGGCGAAGTAAGGCACTGCCCTGCTCCTCTCCCGCCAGGCGCGGGAGAGGAGTTTACTGTCGGCACTAAAGCGCGATGAGATTTAGATGAATCGCCATCGCGCTTTAGGTTGTTGTCTATGCATGATCTTTCCGGAAAACCGCTTCGCACTTTTCCGGATCATGCCTCAGTACCCGAACGCCACGCCGATACTGATCGGGACCGTTGCATAGGTGATCTCGGGTGGGACCGGCGGAAATGGCTGGGCCTGGCGCAACATCGCCATGGCCTGGGCGTCGAGAACCGCGACGCCCGAGGAGCCGCCGAGACGGCTGGACAAGACCTGCCCGCCACGGCCGAGCGTGAAACTCAGCTTGGCCACGCCCTTCTGGCCATTGGCGCTGGCGGGATATTGGTGGAAGCGCATGAGGTGCGCACGAACCCTTTGATTATAGGTTGCGATCGCTGAAGCGACCGCGCCCGCATTGACGGCGGATGCCATCGGAGCTTCGCGCTCAGCACGCGGCGGTGCGGTGGTGCGCGGCGCGGGCGTCGCATCCGACGGCTTCCTTGCATCGGGGCGAACCACCTTGGGCTTCGTCGGCAACGGCTTCTCGACAGGCACAATCTTCGCCGGCTCCGGCTTCGGCGGAACCGGCTCGAGCTTCTGCTCCGGCGGTGCGACCACGTCCGGCTTTTCCTGCGGTGGCGTCGGCGGAATCATCTCCTCGACGGCCTGCTGCTGCATCGGCTCAGGCGGGGACGCATCCGCCTGCTGCATCAGCGGCCCGGGCGCGATATCGAGCGGCGTCGACTGCGGCGCCGTCGTCTCCGGTGTCATGTCGATCAGGATGGCCGGCATGTTGACGCCCTCGTCCGGCACATGCTTCAGCCAGCCCACCGCAAGCACCGCAGCGGTAATATGCAGCGCCACGATCACGCCCGCCGAGACACCCCAGCGCGCGGCCTCGCCCTCGCCGAGCGGCTCGTGCAGGGCAAAGGCGTTCGCGGCGGCCATCAGCTGCGTCCGTCGAGGCCGACGAGCGCGACCTTGAGGTAGCCGGCATTGCGCAAGGTGTTCATCACCTCCATCAGGTCGCCGTAGCTCACCGCCTTGTCGGCGCGCAGATAAATGCGCTCGTCCTTGCGCCCGTGGGTGGCTGCCGCGAGCGCGGCGGCGAGACCGTCGCGCGCCATCGTGTCCTCGCCGACGGCAATTGTGAGATCCGGCTTCACCGTCACGAAGACCGGCTTGTCCGGCCTTGGCGCAGGCTCGGCCGCGGTCGCGGGGAGTTCGACGCCGATGTCGACGGTGGCGAGCGGGGCTGCCACCATGAAGATGATCAGCAGCACCAGCATCACGTCAATGAACGGCGTGACGTTGATCTCGTGGGTGACGTCGAGATCATCAAGGTCGCCGCGCTTGCGCGGCGATCCCAAGTGCGTACCGAGCTTCGCGCCCATGGCCTACTCCGCCGCCCGTGCCAGACGGAACTCCCTGTGGTCGCGCTGGCGGCTGACCAGCAGCATCAGCTGCGCCGAGGCGTCGCCCAGCAATGCGCGGTAGTTGGCGATGCCGCGGACGAGATGATTGTAGATGACCACCGCGGGAATCGCGGCGACGAGGCCGAGCGCGGTGGCGAGCAGCGCCTCCGCGATCCCCGGCGCGACCACCGCAAGGCTCGTGGTGTGGCTCTCGGAGATGCCGATGAAGGAATTCATGATGCCCCAGACCGTGCCGAACAGGCCGACGAACGGTGCGGTGGCGCCGATGGTCGCGAGCACGCCGGTGCCGCGCGCGATCTGCCGGGACATCGCCGCCTCGACCCGTTCCAGCCGCAGCGCCACGCGCTCCTGAAGGCCGTCATCGACGACGCCACCGGACAGCTCCGCCTCCTTTGCACAGGACTGGATGAGCTGGGCGACCGCATCGTGCGCGTCTCCGATCCGCTCCGCCGCCTCCGCCAGCTTCATCCTGCCTTCGAGGGCGCGGGTGCGCTGCACGGCAAGCGCGCCCTTGCGGCGCAGCTCGATGGTCTTGGCGAGCCACACCGTCCACGTCACCAGCGAGGCGATGGCGAGCCCGATCATCACCGCCTTCACGACAATGTCGGCGCCCAGGAACATGCCCCAGGGCGACAGATTGCGCGGCAACAGCGCCTCGTCGATCGCGAAGGCCGGCGCCGGCGCGAGCGTCAGGGCAGTTGCCAGGATCACGTGCCGAAGCCCGACTTTGCTTTGCATCCTGATCTCCCGACAGAAGAGAAGCTACGCCGCGATCCGGTCCGCGAGCTGGCGGAACCGCAGCAACTGGTCCGCGCGCAGCGCCCGGGTCTCGTCGCGGCCGACGAAAACCTTGAACATGATGCCGCCATCGGCATTGACGAAGGCTACGAAGGCCGACGTCTTGCCCATGAAGGGACGCTCGACGAAGGCGACCGCCGCACAACGCTCGTGCCTGAGATGGCCGTGCAATCCCTTCGGCTGCATCAGGTTGAAATAGCCGCGGCCGATCTCGCCCGCCGGCACCGCCCCGGTGAACTCGAAGATGGCGTCATCGGTGTGGACGATCAGCGTGACCTCGCCCCACTCCGCGATGTCCTGCATGGCGGCGGCGAAATGCTCGCCGCCACCGATGCGCACCATGGACGACGGCAGCGCCTCGATCACCGCACGCGCGGTGACCTTGCGCTCGCGCGCGACGTCCTCGATCACCGCGCCGGGGTTGTCGGCCATGTACGCCTTGAGATCGGCGAGATCGGTGTTCAGCATGTCCGGATCCCTTTCGTGATCAGCCGCGGCTTAAGCGGCCGCGTTCGTCTTGCGCTCGGTCATGATGACCTCGAACCCCTCGAACTTGGGGTGGCCGAGATAGAGGCTCTCGCCGGTCTTGTTGTCGGCGCGCGCATGGGCGCGGCGGAATTCGTCTGACTTCGTCCAGGCCTCGAAGGCGGCCTTGTCGACCCACACCGTGTGCGAGGAATACAGCGTGTGATCCTCGAGCGCCGGGCCCTTGAGGAGGTGGAATTCGACGAAGCCGGCCATGCTGCCGAGATAGGATTCGCGGGTGCGCCAGACGGTCTCGAACGCGGCTTCCGAGCCGAGCTTCACCTGGAAACGATTCATGGCGATGAACATGTGGGGTCTCTCCTTGCTCTCAAATCAAAAACGCGCCGAAGCCGCGCTGGAGCATCAGCGCGGCCCGGCGGAAGTTTATGGTGTTGCGGTGCCTTTGGCTCACGCACCTCCGAAGTGGATCTTCATGCCGGCCTTGTAGACCCGGCCCGGGCCCGGGCTCGACCACAGCACGTCGTTCTGCGTCGTGCCGTCGGCCGAGGCGCCGGGAATGGCGTAGGGCCGATAGTACTGGTTCAGGAGGTTGTCGATCGAGGCCGTGAACACGATGTCCCTGGTCGCGTTGTAGGTCATGTACAGATTGACCAGCTCGTATCCGGTCGCAGGCAGATAGCCGGCGGGCACGTCATTGTTCGGACCGTACGAGGCCCATTGCGCCGACAGGATCAGCGAGCGATCGAGCAGGCGGACACCGCCGGTGGTGACGACCTTGCGCGGGGTGATGGTCGCGAGCCCGACATTGGTCACGGCGTTCTTGCCCTGGATGTAGTGGCCGGCGACACCGACGAACCAGTTGCCGGCATCGTACATCGTCTCCGCTTCAAAGCCCTGGATGCGGGCCTGCGCGATGTTCTGGTACTGGTAGAACTGCGCGAACGAGCCGACGCCCGGGAACGTCACGAAGCCGAACGAGACGAGGTCGATGTAATCGCTGACGTCGTTGCGGAACAGGTTGATCTTGCCGCGGAACGAGTCGTTGGCGCTGAAGATATTGTCGTACTTCAGATTGAAGCCGACTTCCTTGTTCTTGCCGATCTCGGGACGAAGGTTCGGGTTGGGCAGGAAGCAGAACAGGCCGACGGTGCCGTCCGGGCAGGGGAAGAGCGCCGGTCCGCCACCGGTCGCGTGCGCGCCGGAGATCACGGTTTCGGTGATCGACGGGGCACGATAGCCTTCGGCATAGCTCACATAAGGCTGGAAGCCGGGAACGGGCGTGACGCCGAGGGTGATCTTCGGCGAGAAACGGTCGCCGCTGCCGTTGGTCTTGCCCGATTCCAGATCGTAGCGATCGTAGCGGATCGCGCTCACCGCTTCGAACCAGGTGCTGTAGTTCTGCTTCAACTGCAGGAAGCCGCCCGACACCGTGCGGATGCCGCTCGGCGTGGTGATGTTGGAATTACCGCGGCTGTCGGTCGTGATCACATCGTCCTGGAACGCATCGAAGCCCACGGTGAGCGCGTTGCGCCAGTCGCCGACATTGAAGCGCGTGGTGTTGTTGGCGTCGATGCCGAAGGTGTTGAGGACATAGCCGCGCTTGTCGCCGACGCAGCCGGAGATGTTGTTGCCGAAATTGCCGGTGCCGCAGAGGGCCGCACCCGAGGTCGAATAGTGGTAGGTCTTGGTCTGGTCGTTATCGACGCGGTTGCCGTAGACCGACACGTGCGAGTCGAACAGATTGTCGCTCGGCAGCGAATAGTTCCAGGTGATCGTGCCGGTGTAGTTCTTGGCGTCGGACGCGTAGACCGACGAGCCCTGATAGAGCGCGCGCTGGGCTGCGGTCGCGACCGGCCCCCTGTTGAACTGACCGATATCGTATTGATAGTCCTGGAAGATGGCGCCGAACTTGACCTCGTGGCCGAGAGCGGGACGCACCGTGAGCTTCAGCAGCCCGGCCTCGACCTGGTTGCCGGTGTTGCCGATCTCGGTGCCGTTGCCGTCCTTGTAATTGCCCTGCGTGCGGTAGACCGCGCCGCCGAAGATATCGACGTCTGGCGTGGCGCGCACGCCACCGAATACCGAGCCGAGGCCGCGATTGTTGTTGGAGCCGTAGGAGCCCGAGAGATCGACGCCCCAGCGCTCGCCGGGACGCACCACATCGTCGATGTCCTTGGTGCGGAACGAGACCAGGCCGCCGATCGCGCCGGAGCCGTAGATGTTCGCAGTCGGGCCTCGCACGACGTCGACGCCGCCGACCAATTCGGGATCGAGGAAGAAGGAGCCGTTGGCGTTGTGGCCAGTGCGCTGATAGTTCTGCCGCGCGCCGTCGACGACCACCGCAACGCGCCCGAACTCCTGCAAGCCGCGGATGTTGATGACGGTCGAGGGATCGTCGCCGCGCTCCTGGAACGACACGCCGGGCACGGCATAGAAGATTCCCGACAGCCGGTTCGGCTGGAGGCCCTGGATCTGGTCGAGCGTGATCGAGCTGACGGGCGCAAGCGCGTCGATCGCACGCTCCTTGGTCTTGGTCGCTGCGACCGTGATGGTGTCGAGCACCTGAACGGGCGCCGTGCCGCCGGCCTGGGCGCGGGCATTCATGACATCAGGCGCCGCCTGCTGCGCGGCTTGCGGCTTGGCCGGCTTGCGCTTGGCCTGCTTCGGTGACGCATTTTCCGCCTGCGGTGATGCCGTCTGCGCGAAACCACTTGCCGGCATCACTGCCGCGATAGAAACCACCGACGCGCCCAAAATCAGGGCGCGCGAATACCTAGCCCCGTCAGCCATAACCCCAACCCAATCATCATTGTCTTAGTTTGGCTGGCGTGCGCCGCACGAGGCGAGCGACTGGCTGGCTATCTGTGGTGCGGACTCCCCGGCCCGCTGCCTTATTTGGTTACGTGGCAACACTCTGACGGTCAATGACGCCGGGTTGCAGTTTATATCAATTGTAAATTGCCGCCGTTGGAATGCGCCTGATGCCGCCTGTACAAGCAGGCAGCATCTGAATTTACGAAAGCGCATCACACCCAAAATGCCAGCGACACCGGGAGACAATGGCGGCGACGCGGCAGGACCGGCACAAAGTCCTTCTGCGGCAACGAGAACTCTCACCATGCGGGGGAGCCGGATCGACAGCCGCGAGCTGTTTGCGCATGAGCGCGAGATCATCATCGCACATGGCGAAGACAGCTATCGCCTTCGCCTCACCTCGCAGAACAAGCTGATCCTGACGAAGTAACCTGTAATGACATTTTGTCGCACCCTCGCAAACCTCGTGCTGTCCGGCGCCATCGCGTTTGCATCGAGCGCGCATGCGGCCGGCGTCATCGTCCACGACGCGCGCAATCGCGACGTCGCCGTTGCCGACTTCGCGCGCACGGTCTCGATCGGCGGCGCGATCACCGAGATCCTCTATGCGCTCGGGCTGGAAAGCCGGCTGGTCGGCGTCGACACCACCAGCCTCTATCCGGCGGCGGCGCTGCACGACAAACCCAATGTCGGCTACATGCGCCAGATCTCCGCCGAAGGCGTGCTCGGCCTCAACCCCACGCTGATCCTGGCGATCCAGGGCTCGGGCCCGCGCGAGACCATGGACCTGCTGGAGACGGCGAAGGTGCCGCTGGTGCTGGTGCCCGAGACCTTCTCCGAGGACGGATTGATCGAGAAGATCAAGCTGGTCGGCCACGCCATGGGCGTCGATGCGCGCGCCGCGTGCCTCAGCACCGCGGTCGGCGCCGATCTCGCCCAGCTTCGCACGCTCCGCGCCAAGGTGACGAAGCCGGTGCGCGTGATGTTCGTGATGTCGCTGCAGAACGGACGCGCGATGGTCGCCGGCCACAAGACTGCAGCCGACGAGATCATCCAGCTCGCCGGCGCCGTCAATGCCGTCGAGGATTACGACGGCTACAAGATCATTGGCGACGAGGCGATCGTGGCGGCCAAACCCGATGTCGTGCTCTCGATCGACCGTGACAAGGACTCGGTCCGGGCCGATGCTGTCTATTCCCATCCCGGCTTTGCCCTGACACCGGTCGCGGCCAACAAGAGCTTTATCGCGATGGACGGGCTTTATCTGCTCGGCTTCGGGCCGCGTACGGCCGCGGCGGCGCGCGATCTGTCGGTCAGGCTCTATCCGGCTCTGGCCGATAGCGGCGGCGCCTTCACGTCGGCTCTGTCGGCGACGAACTGCCGGCAATGAGCGTGGCGGTCGGGACCGAGGCACGAAGCCCGCGGCGAGCTGGCGCAGGACGGCGGTTCTCCTCTGTTGCAATCCCCCTGCTGCTCGCAATACTCGCCGTCACCACGATCATCGCGCTGACCGTCGGCGCAGCCGGTATTCCCCTTTCTCGTCTGCCTGCCGCGCTGGGATTTGCCGACAACACGCCTTCCGATGCCATGACGGCACGCGACCAGCTCGTGCTGTGGTCGATCCGCATTCCCCGGATCGCGGCGACGGCGATGGTCGGCGGCCTGCTCGCAGCCACGGGCGCGATCATGCAGGGGCTATTCCGCAATCCGCTCGCCGATCCCGCGCTGGTCGGTGTCTCCAGCGGCGGCGCGTTGGCTGCCGTGTCTGCGATCGTCTTTACCGATTCGGCTCTTGGCGATTCCTTGCGATTTCTCCAGACCGAGCTGCTGCCGCTGGCGGCGTTCGCCGGCTCGCTGGCGACGACCGTGATCCTCTACAGCATCTCCAGCCGTTCTGGCCGCACCTCGATTACGATCTTCCTGCTTGCCGGTATCGCCTTCACAGCGATCGCCAACGCCGGCATCGGCCTGCTCATCTTCATCGCCGACGATCGTCAGCTCCGCGACATCACCTTCTGGATGCTGGGATCGATGAGCGGGGCGAGCTGGGCCAAGGATGCCGTGCTCGCGCCGGTGCTCCTGGTCGGGCTTGCGGCCTGCGCCTTCATCGCCCGCGGGCTCGACCTGCTCGTGCTTGGCGAAGCCGACGCGTTTCACGGCGGGGTCGATGTCGAGCGGCTCAAGCGCATATCGATCGTGCTGGTCGCCGCCATGACCGGCGTTGCCGTCTCGGTCTGCGGCGTGATCGGTTTCGTCGGCATCGTCGTGCCGCATTTGCTGCGGCTCCTGATCGGGCCCGCGCACCGGCTGCTCTTGCCCGCCTCCGTCCTGCTCGGCGCGATCCTCATGGTCGGCGCCGACACCCTCGCCCGGACCATCGTGGCGCCGGCAGAAATGCCGATCGGCATCCTGACCGCGGCGATCGGCGCACCGTTCTTTCTTGGCATCCTGCTGCGGCAGCGCGGGCTCGCCTCGCTATGAGCGCCGTGATCGAGGCGAGTGGCCTGGTCAAGCGCGCCGGCCGCGCGACGCTGCTCGATGGCGTCAGCGTGACCGTTGCGGCCGGCGAGATGGTCGCCATCATCGGTCCGAACGGCGCCGGCAAGTCGACGCTGCTGCGGCTGTTGTCCGGCGATCTCCGTCCGAGCGAGGGCGAGGTGCGGCTGAAGCAGCGTGGCATCGGCAGCTACACGCCGCGGGAGCTCGCCGCGCGCCGCGCGATGCTGTCGCAGCACGTCAATGTCACCTTCCCCTTCACGGTCGAGGAGATCGTGCTGATGGGCGCGGGCGAGCGCGGCCCGCGCGAGGCAGGCAGGCTGGTCGATGCCGCGCTGGACGAGGTTGGCCTATCGCATTTCCGCGAGCGGCAATTGCCGACGCTGTCGGGCGGCGAGCAGCAGCGCGCCCATTTCGCCCGCGTGCTAGTGCAGCTCGCCTGCGGCGAGGCCGAGCATGGACCGGGACTTCTTTTGTTGGACGAGCCGACCTCGAGCCTCGATCTGCGCCACCAGATCGATCTCGTCGAAGCCGCCCGCCGCCGCGCGAGCAGCGGCACGGCCGTGATCGCGATCCTGCACGACCTCAACCTCGCGATCCGCTTCGCCGACCGGCTGGTCGTGCTGAACGGCGGCCGGCTCGCCGCCGATGGCCCGCGCGCCGAGGTCATCACGCGCGAGACCATCCGCGATATCTTCGAGATCGACGCCGTCGTGCATCAGGCCGACGGCGTGCCATATGTGCTGCCGCAGTCGATGCGGGCGGCATCGACCGGAATTTAGCCCGCAGTCCAGGCAGCAGAGGAGGTGGGCTCCCTCCCCCGCTTGCGGGGGAGGGTTGGGGAGAGGGTCCTTCCGCAACGGGAGTGCCCCCTAGAGGAAAGAGCCCTCACCCCAACCCTCTCCCGCAAGCGGGAGAGGGAGCGCACCTCGTTCGGGGCGGACAGCTACCCCGCCGGCACGATCACCATGCCCTTGTCCTTGGGCCAGCGGATGCGCCAGACGAAGTTGATGTCGCGGACCTCGCCGGGCTTGGCGTCGAACGACCATTCCAGCACGCCGCGCTTGTCGCGGATATTGCTTGCGGTCGGCGGCGTGGTCGCGGGCAGCATCTCGACCACGATGTCCTCGCTCTCGCTCACCGGGAGCTGATCCTCGATCGCGACCTTGATCGGGAAGTCGTGACCGTTGCGGACCGTGGTCTTGAACGTGCGCTCGTCGGTCTTCGACGTCGTCACCAGGAGGCCGGCCGAGCCCTCGTTGCGCTTGATCACGGCGCGCTCGATTTTGACCTTGTCGTCGGCGCCGAAGCCGAGCCGCACGATGTCGTCCTTGGCGGAGGCGGAAATCTTGCCGCGGCCGACGAAGACGCCGTCGCGGTAGATCGCGACCTTGCCCGGCAGCAGCGTCGCCTCATCCGTCTGCTTGAAGCTGGCTTCGAGGAACGCGGTCGGGTCGATCACCGGCGCGGCGCGTACCGCAAGATCGGCGGTCACGGTCGTGGAGGCGATGCGCAGGCTCTTGGCGCCCTCGGCGGCGCCGAGACTGACGCGGCCGGGAATCTTGAAGGTGGCCTGGAAGTCGCCAATCTCGGCAACGGCCTGTTGTTCGTCGGCGCGCTCGCGCATCTCGGCCGCCTCGGCGACCTTTGCCGTAAGGTGAGGTTGCATCTGACGCGCAACCGGCGCGGGCCGCGCCAGATCAGAGGCCGCGCCGAGCGCCATCGGCTTCGGCGGTTGCGGATATTGCGCGACGAGCGTGTTCAGCTCCGGCGCGCTGCCGCCGCGATTGATGCGAACCGTGGAAACGCCGAGCGTCACGTTCGACCAGTCCTCGCCGGTCGATTGCGTGATCTCGGCGCGGCGGACCAGCTCGAGCTGTGGCTTGCGGTCCTTGGCACCGGTCTCGAGCCGGGCGTCGTAGAGCGGTAGCCAGCGCGCGTTGCGCACATTGTAAGTCACCCGGAGCGTCGCCTTGGTCGCGGCCGGCGCGGCGATGTCCATGCGGATCTCGAGCTTGCTCGGCGGCTTGGCCTTGCGCTCGACGTCGAGCTGGACGATCTGCCGGTCGATCTCGCGGATCTTGCGCGTGGCGTCACGGATGGCGGTATCGGCGCTCGCGATTTCGTCGCCGACTGCGGTGAAGGCCGTGCGCCATTCCGCGATCGGCCGCGCCTCGCCCTTCTCGCCGATGCCGACGGGGGCCGCTTCCGCAAAATGCTCCGCGAACTTGCGCCGGGCATTGGCCGAGTCGATCGTGCCTTGCAGATCGGCGCGCTGGTCGTTCAGGGCCTCAATGCGCTTGTCCAGTTCCGGCAGGTTGACCGGTGCCGCCCGCGGCGGCCGCGCATCGATCGTGCCGATGGTGAGCTTGGCGCCGCCCTCACCCTCCACCCGGATGGAGGAGCTATCGAGGCCAAGCGGGAAATCCTTGGCGACAAGCGTCGAGTCACCCGACGGCAGATCAATCGAGATGATCCGGGTGACGGTGGCGCCATCGGGATAGACGGTGACGGTGTCGATCGCCGAATTGGCGTCGAGATCAGCGGCCCATGACGGCGATGCCATCGCCATGGTCACAAGGACCAGGCTCGTCGTTGCCAAATATCTTGCGGTGATGCGCATAAAATCCCTCCTGCCGGTATCGCCGCGCCGCCAGCCGGACGCGTGCGATCGAATGCCTCGCCAACATGGTTGGACGCGGCAGGGAAGGAACTGGTTCGATTGGGGTTTCCGTGGGGCGCCGCTGCGGCGGCAGCAAGGCCGCGGAACGCATCGGCGTCCGCGGCGGAGATCGTCAAGCCTGAGTGGGCGCGCCCTGGCCGAAGATGCGGCGGAGCAGATCGGTGACGTTCTTGGCGCCGGCCTTCTTCAAGACGCTGGCGCGATAACCCTCGACCGTCCGCGCGCTCAGATGCATGCGACGGGCGATCTCCTTGTTGGTGAGGCCGGCGGCGAGATGCTCAAGCACGTCGCCTTCGCGGCCCGTCAGGGGCTCGCAGCCGGGCAGCCAGCGCTGCCGGCTCGCTCCGGGCTGCGCGAACTCGTCGATGGCGGCATCGATCCGGCCGACGATGTCGTGGGTGCGGAACGGCTTCTCGATGAAGTCGGCCGCGCCGCTCTTGATCGCGTCGACCGCCATGGCGATGCTGCCGTTGGCCGACGTCACCAGCACCGGCGCCATGCAATTCTCCTCGCGCAGCCGCTTCAGCACATCGAGGGCCGAGCGATCCGGCGGCATCTCCAGCAGCACGCAGGCCGGCATCCGCGTCTTGGCTTCCGACAACAGCGATGCGCCATCGGCGAAGCAGATCACGTCGTAGGCGCTCTGTTGGAGCGCATTGGAGAGTTGTTCGCGGGAGGCAGCGTCAGTGTCAATGACGAATACCTCGCCCTTGGAAAGCGTGTTCCCCGGCATAATCCCGATCCAGCAATGTGTTGGTCAAATGAAACGAGACGGCCGGGGGCTTCGTCGCGCCCCGCCGTCAATCAGCACGGCATTGACGCCTGTGCTTCGCTTTCACTTATGTATGTTCCACCCGGTTCCCGGATTTGACGGATCGGGACAGAAACTTTACATTTCGGGACATCTGCGGGAATGGCTGGCAGGAACGGTTCGCATGACGGACCTCATTCGCAGCGCAGGCTTGAGCTGTTACCCGGAGGTCGCCCGGTCGGTCGGACTCGACCCCAGACAGATGATGCGCAAGGTCAGGCTGCCGCTGGCCGTGCTCGACAAGCCGGATACGCCCATTGCCGTGACCAGCCTGCGCCGTCTGCTCGAATTGTCGGCAGAGGCGTCAGGTGCCGAAGATTTCGGCTTGAGGCTCGCCGAGCGTGGCGGGCTGACCAATTTCGGCGCGGTCGGCCTGATCGTGCGCGAACAGGCGACCGTCGGCGAGGCCATCGAGGCATTCTCGCGCTTCATCCACGTTCATCACGACGGCATGAAGCTCGACGTGGTCAGGGACGGGAAGACCGTGACCCTCACCCTGCACCTGCGCGGCCGGCATCCGAGTGCGTCGCGCCAATCGATCGACATGACGCTCGGCAGCGTCCACCGCATCATCCAGTCGCTGTTCGGCAGCGACTGGCGGCCGCTGGACGTGCACCTGCACTATCCGCCGCCGCACGACCGCAAGCGCTATCGCGACTTCTTCGGCTGCCGCGTCACGTTCAATGCCGACAAGGATGCGATCCTGCTGTCGGCGCACGACATGGAGCGGCGGATTCCGAGCGCACATCCCCTCATTGCGAATTATCTGCGCAAGCGGATCGAGGCGATCGAGACCCGGCCGGCAAGCTGGGAGGGGAAGGTCGACGAGGTGGTGCGGATCCTGCTCGCCAATGGCGATTGCACCGTGGAGCGCGTGGCCGAGCATCTCGCCTGCACCCGCCGCACCATCCACCGCCACCTCGCCGCATCGGGCACCAGCTTCTCGGCCATCCTCGATGCGCAGCGCGCCGATCTCGTGGTCCAGTTGATCGACGATCCCGGCCGGCCGCTGGCCGATATCGCCGCGCAACTCGGCTTCTCCGCGCAAAGCGCGATGGCGCGCTGGTTCCGCGGCCGCTTCGGCTGCACCGTCACGGAATGGCGCAAGGGCGTGCGGCCGCTGCCGCCAGCCGGTCTCCGGTCGGCCACAGCGGCTTAAGCTCGTACGCAATTCAGGCGTGCTCGAAGGGGCCGACCTCGCGGATGACCTTGCAAATCTGCAAGCGACCGTTGGCATAGAATTCGGCGTGGCCCCGTTTCATCGCCTCGATGTGCTCCGGATGCGTGCGCCAGGCTTCGAGTGCCTCTTCCGAAGCAAATCGAAACACGGTCAGCTCCTCGCCATCGTCGGCTTTGAACGACTTGACCGACAGAAAGCCTGGAAGGCCGCTGACGATCTCGTACATGCGCTCGCCCAGCCGATCGTACTCCTCGATCGAGACGCCATCCCGCAGATTCAGGCCGCCAATCACAACGACTTCGCCGATCATCGATCCGTTCCTCGATCGTGTCTCCGCGCCAGACTAGCAGCAGGCGCAGCTCGAGCGATAGTTTCGGATCGACGACGGCGGTTGTTACGCGGGCGAAAAAATTTCAGCGTGCCGGGGCCGGCACGCCCATGATGGCGAGCGCGCGGCGGGGGCTGCCGGCAAGCAGCGGGCCGAACGCAATGGCAAAGCCCAGGAATGCGACGATCCAGCCGCAGGCTGCGATGTGCAGCAGCAGGTCGCCATGCGCCGGCAGCACCACGGCAGCGACCCGCGCCAGCGCCGCGATGATGATCGCGGCATAGATGCCTTGCGTCGCCGGTGCCGCCGTCAGCGCCTGGCCGGTGTGGCCGAGGCTGGCGCGCGTCATCACCGCAAGCGTCATCGTTCCCGCCGCGCCCGCCATCCAGGCATGAATGCCCGCGCTCGGCGGCAGTTCGCCGAAGGCAGCCAGCGCGTTCAGGATGAAGCCGAGCGGCACGAAGACATAACCGACATGGAGGATCAGCAGCAGCCGCTCGCGCGTGGTGCGATCGCCGGCCCAGCGTGCAAGCCGGACCAGATGCAGCACGCCGACGACAGCCATCACGACACCGGTGATCATGTTCAGCGGCGCCGCGATCCACGCGATCAGCGCCAGCGCGCTCGCCCCGATCACCGCGCCGTCGAAACGTCCGAACGGCACAGGCAGGCGGCCGGGGTTGAACTTGACCAGCCAGTTGCGGGTGAAGCTCGGAATGATGCGGCCGCCGATCAGCGCGATCAGCAGCATCACCACACCGATGCCGAGGCGGATGCTGACATCGGCCGCGCCCGCGTAATGGGCTTCGAGATGGAAGCCGACATTGCCGGCGAGCAGCACGAGCACAAGCACGACCACCGGCAGGTTGCGCCAATTGCCGCCCGCGATGATCTCGCGCGTCGCAGCCGCGACGACCAGCGCCAGGAAGGCGGCATCGACGACCAGCGCGAACGCCCAGCCGATCTCGGCCGACAGCGTCACCGCCACGCGTCCGGCAAGCCAGACCACCAGCAGCGCGCCCAGCGACGTGCCCTGGATCGGCAGCCGCCCGGTCCAGTTCGGGATCGCCGTGAACAGAAACCCGGTGATGACGGCCGGCAGGAAGCCATAGAGCATCTCGTGGACGTGCCAGTCGCGCGGCGCGAAGGCCGAGCTCACGGACAGCTCGCCGTAGAACATCGGCAGCCAGGCCAGGATCGACAGCCCCGCCTCAATGGCGGCAAGCAGGAAAAAGGGCCGAAAACTGTTCGCAAACAGCGGCCAGCCCTCAAAATTACGGGATCGGGCGCCAGCCATGGGGCAACTCCTGTCAATTCCAGTCCGTTACTCGAATAGTCAGTTGGAAAAATACTGCCGTCCCGGGCGGCCGGTTTTGCGCTATCGCAAACTGCAGGACGATTGCAGGTGCCATCACACTCCCTGAGCCTGAGGAGGCAGAATGGCCAAGGTCGACACGTCGCTGGTTGCGCATTTGCCGCTGTTCGCCGGGGTCAAGCCGGAGGACCTCGAGGAGATCCTGCGCGAAGCACGCTCGGCACGCTACCCGAAGAACACCGCCATCTTCGAGCAGGGCGCGGACGCGCAATCCTTCTTCCTGCTGCTGCACGGCCATGTCCGCGCGGCCAAGACCACCCCGACCGGCGAGCAGATCGTGGTGCGCTATGTCGCCCCCGGCGAAACGTTCGGGCTCGCGATGGCGATCGGCGCCGCGCGTTACCCCGCGACGGCGATGGCCGTCGACGACAGCGTGGTGCTGATCTGGCCGAATTCGGCATGGCCGCGGCTGATCGAGCGATTTCCGTCGCTCGCCGCCAACACGCTCCAGACCGTCGGCGCACGGCTTCAGGAAAGCCACACCCGTATCCTGGAAATGTCGACCCAGCAGGTCGAGCAGCGCGTGGCGCACGTGCTGCTGCGGCTCGCAAAGCAGTCCGGCAAGAAACTCGACCACGGCATCGAGATCGACTTCCCGATCAGCCGCCAGGACATCGCGCAGATGACCGGCACCACGCTGCATACGGTGAGCCGCATCCTGAGCGGCTGGGAGAGCCAGGGCCTCGTCGAGAGCGGCCGCCAGCGCATCATCCTGCGCGATCCGCACAGGATCGTGGTGCTGGCGGACCGGACGGCGGACAGCGGCCCGGCGTAGCTCTTCTCCCTCTCAAGCGGAGAGAGGTGAAGAAGCACCACCTCGCGCTCGAAAATTAGGGGTGAGGACGCTTGCGCTTACGGCGGAAGTCCGCCCTCACCCGGGAATCCGCGCGCCCAGCGCGAACTCCAGCCCCTCTCACGCCGGCACGCATTCGCACAGCGCGGCGAGGAATTTATCCTGGTCGATGGCGTGCTCGCGGCAGGCGTCTTCCACGGTGTGGAAAGTCGCGATCGGACAGCCGACACAGGCCATCCTGAAAGCGAGGAACACGCGGATCGTGTGCGGCGCCGTACGCATGATGTCGTCGACCAGATCGTCGGATCGAAAGGGCATGGACAACTCCGTTCGAGAAGCGACGATAGCGGAGCGGAGCCGGATTTCTTTGTTGGAGCGCAAGCTGGGTTGTCATTCCGGGGCGCGCGAAGCGCGAACCCGGAATCCATCGCGCAGCAGGTGATGTGGAGTAATGGATTCCGGGTTCGCGCCAAGAGGCGCGCCCCGGAATGACGGAGAGAACTACACCGCCCGGCTGTGCAACTGCCTCGCAGGATCCAGATGCGCATCGAATGCGGCGGCGACGCTGCGGACCAGGAAACGCGAGTCGTTCGCCACCGCGAGCCGGTCACCGTCCAGCCTCACGATGCCGTCCGAGATCAGCGGCTTCAGGCGCGATGCCGATTTGAGCATCGCCTCGGGCTCTGCGCCATGGCGCGCGCAGATGTCGCCGAGATCGGCGCTGAACTCGCACATGATTCGCTCGATGATGTCGGCTCGCAGCCGGTCGTCGTCGGTGAGCCCGTACCCCTTTGCGGTGGCGAGCCGGCCGCTCGCGATGCTTTGCGCATAGGCCCCGACCTGCACCTGGTTCTGGACATAGCCTTGCGGCAGGTGCCCGATCGCGCTTGCGCCGAAGCCGAGCAGGACTTCGCCCTTGTCGGTGGTATAGCCTTGGAAATTGCGCCGCAGCGTACGCTCGTTGAAGGCCACGGCCATGGCGTCGTCGGGGCGCGCAAAATGGTCGAGCCCGATCTGCACATAGCCGGCGTCCTTCAGCGCATTGGCGATCGCGCAGGCCTGGTCGTGACGCGCCAGGCCGTCGGGCAGCACCGCCTCGTTGATCATCCGCTGGTGCTTCTTGAAAGCAGGCACGTGCGCATAGCCGAACACCGAAAAGCGATCCGGCCCGAGCTCGAGCGCACGCCGCACGGTATCGAGGCAGGAGGCGACGGTCTGGTGCGGAAGCCCGTAGATCAGATCGAAATTGACGCCCGCGATGCCGGCGCCGCGGAGCATGTCAACGACGGACGCCGTCTGCTCATAGCTCTGCACGCGGTTGATCGCGCGCTGCACGACCGGATCGAAGCTCTGCACGCCGAGGCTGGCGCGGTTGACGCCGGAGAGCCGCATCGCCTCGACCATCTCTGATGTCAGCGTCCTCGGATCGATCTCGACCGCGATCTCGGCCGAGGGCAGCACGAAGAACGACTGGCGCATCTGCGCCATCAGCTCGGCGAAGGCCTCCGGCGCCATGATGGTCGGCGTGCCGCCGCCGAAATGGATATGCTCGACCTTGATGCGGCGGCCGATGGTGTCGGCGACCGCAGCGATCTCGCTGCGCAGCGTCCGCTGATAGGCCGCGATCAGTCCGTCGCGCCGCGCGATCTGGGTATGGCAACCGCAATACCAGCACATCTCGCGGCAGAACGGCACGTGCAGATAGAGCGAGGCGCTTGCGGCCGCGGGAAGCTCGGACAGCCAGCTGGCGTAGGTATCGGCGTCGATCGCCGGCGAGAAGTGCGGCGCGGTGGGATAGCTGGTGTAACGCGGTAGTCTTTCCTCGCCGTAGCTCGCTGCGAGATCGAATCTCATGTCTTACCCATTCGTAAATCGATGCCGCGGCGTGGCACGGCAAATCCCGGATGGCATTAGACTACCCGCTTCCGGGCAAGCGACCTTGCGCTTGCTCAAAGTCCGAGCGCCCGATTTGGCCGATGATGACGTTCAATCAGTGCTGTCCTGGAGATAGGCCATGACGTCGTTCGCGCTCGATCTCGTTCTCTGGCTCGGCGGCATTCGCGGCCACATCCCGCACTTCGACGATTTCCGGCCCGCCCCTGCCGCGCCTGCAACCGGTGTGCATTATCTCGTGCGCGTGCTGGCCATCATGGCCACCGTCTTTGCCGCGCTGTCGCTGGCAGTCTGGGGCACGGTCTGGATCGCGATACGCCTGCTCTGATCGAGCGCATATATTAGCGACCGACTACACCTGAACATGCGAACGATTTGCCGCTTGCGCTTGATGCGCGTGGCATCGGATTCATCGCGCCGCCGGCGCGACCTTCGTCACATCTCTTAAGGGATTCACCGGAGGCGAATCCGGCAAAAGCTTGTCGCAGCGCAAACACACTTGCCGCAAGAGGCGCACACTGCACCCGTCATCAAAACCCTTTCAGATGAAGGATGCTTCCGATGTTCACCCGCAGAGCCGCATTGATCAGCGCCGCCGCGACCGCCCTGATGCTGGCGACACCCGCCTTGGCCGCCGACGATCTCAAACTGCCGCGTCAAAAGGTCGAGCTGGTCGCCCCGCCGTTCGTGCACGCGCACGAGCAGGCGACCAAGCAGGGCCCCAAGATCATCGAGTTCAAGCTCACGATCGAGGAGAAGAAGGTCGTGATCGACGAGAAGGGCACCACCTTCCAGGCCATGACCTTCAACGGCTCGATGCCGGGCCCGCTGATGGTCGTGCATGAAGGCGACTACGTCGAGACGACGCTGGTCAATCCCGCGACCAACACCATGCCGCACAACATCGACTTCCACTCCGCGACCGGTGCGCTCGGCGGCGGCGCGCTCACCCTGATCAATCCCGGCGAGCAGGTCGTGCTGCGCTGGAAGGCGACCAAGACCGGCGTGTTCGTCTATCACTGCGCGCCGGGCGGCCCGATGATCCCCTGGCACGTCGTCTCCGGCATGAACGGCGCCGTGATGGTGCTGCCGCGCGAAGGCCTGAACGACGGCAGGGGCCACGCGCTGAAATACGACAAGGTCTACTATATCGGCGAGCAGGACATGTACGTGCCGCGCGACGAGAAGGGCAATTTCAAGTCCTACGACTCGCCGGGCGAAGCCTTCACCGAGACCGAAGAGGTGATGAAGAAGCTCATTCCGTCCCATGTCGTGTTCAACGGCAAGGTCGGTGCGCTGACCGGCAAGAACGCGCTGACCGCCAATGTCGGCGAGAACGTGCTGATCGTGCATTCGCAGGCCAATCGCGACAGCCGTCCGCACCTGATCGGCGGCCATGGCGACTATGTCTGGGAGACCGGCAAGTTCGGCAATGCGCCCGAGGTCGGGCTCGAGACCTGGTTCATCCGCGGCGGCTCGGCGGGAGCAGCGCTATACAAGTTCCAGCAGCCCGGCATCTACGCCTATGTCACGCACAATCTGATCGAGGCCGCCGATCTCGGCGCCACCGCGCACTTCAAGGTCGAAGGCAAGTGGAACGACGATCTGATGATGCAGGTGAAGGCACCTGCTGAAATACCGGCCGCGACCAACTAGACGCGACAAGGGGCCGGTGATCACCGGCCCCTTCTTCCTTTCGGGGGACGACCATGCTGATCGCATTCAAGCTGAAACTGCTGCTCGCCTGCGCCGCCGGGCTCGCAGGCCCGATCGCGATGGCGCCCCTGGTCTCGGACATGACCGTGCGCGGCACGGCGACGGAGCCGGCCATGGTCAGGATCGCGCCGGGCGATTTCTCCTATCGCGAGGCCGGCGACTTCACGCGCGGCGGACAGCAGGCGGACGCGCCGCTGCGCGCGATGCGCTTCGAGAGGCCGCTGCATGTCATGCGGAATCAGGTCTCGTCAGCTGACTATCAGCTTTGTGTGCAGGACGGCGGCTGCCGCGCGCTCGATCGCGGCGTGGCGATCGCGATCGATCGTCCCGCGGTGCAGGTGAACTGGCACGATGCCGAGGCCTATGCCACCTGGCTGTCGCGCAAGACCGGTCAGCACTATCGCCTGCCGAGCGACGCGGAATGGGCCTTCGCTGCGGGCTCCAGGTTCAAGGACGACGGCGCGCCGGTGGACGCGGACAATCCTTCGACGCGCTGGATCAGCCGCTATGAGCGCGAATCCGAGCGCGACCCGTTCGACACTGCGGCCCATCCGTTCGGCAAGTTCGGCGCGAACGAGCACGGCATCGAGGATCTCGCCGGCAATGTCTGGGAATGGACCTCGACCTGCTTCGTGCGCTCGCGCACCGACGTAACAGGCAATGCCGGCCGGCCGACCGTGAATTGCGGCGTGCGCGTCGCCGAAGGCGCGCATCGCGCCTATGTCACCGATTTCATCCGGGACGCCCGCGCTGGCGGCTGCGCGCAAGGCGTGCCGCCTGCCAATCTCGGCTTCCGCCTGGTGCGCGAGGAGCCGTCATGGGTGGCGCACGTGTCGGCAAGGTGGGGCAAGGTGTGGGCGAGGTCGTGAGGACGTAGCCCGGGTGAGCGAAGCGACACCCGGGTCCCGCATATCGCTCCGCTCATGCGGGCTACGACTACAGCCTCCGTCATTGCGAGCGTAGCGAAGCAATCCAGAATCTTTCCGCGGAGGCAGCCTGGATTGCTTCGTCGCAAGGGCTCCTCGCAATGACGGCGGCGAGCCGGAACGATCAAATCTCCCGCGCGAACATGCGAAAGCCGGGCGCGCCGATCAACGCCTCGAAGGCGGCATCGCGCTTCTCGTCCGCGAAGACAAAGCCGGCCTTGGTATAGGCGCGCTCGGCGGGCATGTTGCCGATCAGGAACGAGACCGTCGCCCTGCCAAATCCGGCCGCCCGGCCCTTATCCAGCGCATGCGCGATCAGTGCCTGCACGAGGCCGCGGCCGCCATAGGCGGGATCGGTCGCAACATGCTCGATCATCCAGTCGCCCTCGCCGCCCTGAACCCAGCAGGCGCGCGTGTAGGCGCCGCGCCGCCGGATGGCTTCCAGCTCGGACGGATCGAGCCCGGCATCGGCGGCGACTTCCTCGATCGCGCGCCAGGCTGCAGGTCCCGTGCCGGCTGCCGGCACGGCACAGAGCGCGGCAGCAGGTTTGCCATCGACCTCGGCGATCAGGAACTGCGAGACGTGCCACATCGACACCGCGCGCGCGACCGCGACGCGGGCGATGAAATCGCGACACTGTGCGTCGGGCCAGCCGAGTGCGACGTCGAACCAGCCGCGCGGCCGGTAGCCGCGCTGCGATGATTGGATTGTTTTTGCGATGAAACCGGCGTCTTCGGGACGCGCAGACCGTATCGTCATGCGCGCCCCTTTGCGACGACCTTACGTGTTCTTCAGCGCGACGCGGAATTCGGCTTCGGTCTTGGCCTTGACCTCGTCGAGCGTGACGCCGTCGGCGAGCTCGATCAGGGCCATGCCGCCGTCGCCGTGCTTGTCGATGGTGAAGACGGCGAGATCGGTGACGACCATGTCGACCACGCGCTCGCCGGTCAGCGGCAGGTTGCACTTCTTCAGGAGCTTCGAGCCGTCCTTGGCCGAATGCTCCATCACCACGACGACGCGCTTGACGCCGGCGACGAGATCCATCGCGCCGCCCATGCCCTTGACCATCTTGCCGGGGATCATCCAGTTGGCGAGATCGCCGTTCTGGGCCACCTGCATGGCGCCGAGGATCGACAGGTCCATATGGCCGCCGCGGATCATGCCGAAGGAATCCGCGCTCGAGAAATACGAGGTCGAGGGCAGCTCGCTCACGGTCTGCTTGCCGGCGTTGATCAGGTCGGCATCCACCTCGTCCTCATAGGGGAACGGGCCCATGCCGAGCATGCCGTTCTCGCTCTGCAGGCTGACGTCGACGCCCTCGGGAATGAAGTTCGAGACCAGCGTCGGGATGCCGATGCCGAGATTGACGTAGTAGCCGTCACGCAGTTCCTTCGCGGCGCGCGCAGCCATCTGTTCACGGGTCCAGGCCATGTGAGTCTCCTGATACGCTTAAGCGGCGGTACGCGGGCGGGTGTTGCGGAATTCGATGCGCTTCTTGGCCGTACCGACCTCGACGATGCGCTTCACGAAGATACCGGGCGTGTGGATGTGGTCGGGATTGAGTTCACCGGCCGGAACCAGGTGCTCGACCTCGGCCACCGTGATCTTGGCGGCGGTCGCCATCATCGGGTTAAAGTTGCGCGCGGTCTTGCGGTAGATGAGATTGCCGGCGGTATCGCCCTTCCAGGCGTGCACGATGGCGAGGTCGGCGAACAGGCCGCGCTCCATCAGGTACTTCTCGCCGTCGAACTCCTTCACTTCCTTGCCCTCGGCGATCAGCGTGCCGACGCCGGTCTTGGTGTAGAAGGCCGGGATACCGGCGCCGCCAGCGCGAATGCGCTCGGCCAGCGTGCCCTGCGGGTTGAACTCGAGTTCCAGCTCGCCGGCGAGGAATTGCTGGGCGAACAGCTTGTTCTCGCCGACATAGGACGAGATCATCTTCTTGATCTGCCGGGTTTCCAGCAGGCGGCTGAGCCCGATGCCGTCGACGCCGGCATTGTTGGAGACGACCGTCAGCCCCTTCACGCCGGATTCGCGGATCGCGTCCGACAGCTCCTCGGCGATGCCGCAGAGGCCGAAGCCCCCCGACATGATCATCATGTTGTCTTTCAGAATGCCGTCGAGCGCCGACTTGGCGTCGGGATAGACCTTGTTCATACAGGAAACCTTCGGCTTGGAGGCGTCGCGCCTTATTGGCGGCGATTATTAGGCGAAATCGTCCGAAGCCGTCAATGATACGGGGTTCTCCGTTCCGCGGGGCGGTGGTAGAAGCTGCCCACGCGGTGGGCAGACCCGTCTGCGGCCTTGAAAGCGACAAGAAAACCCATCAAGTTGCGGCACTTAACACGGCAGGGCTTGCAACCTGACAAGACTTGTACCCTAACAAAGACTTGTAACCGAACAACGGCTTGGGCGTGGGGCGCAGAGCTTGCCCGGCCCGGCCTTCTGGCACCAACGACCAACCCGATCAGGACATGCCATTGACCATGGCCCAAGGAATGAAGCGCCTCGGGACGCCGATCGCGGCGCTGCTCGGCGTCGTGCTGATCGCCCTGATCGCGACCTCATGGCTCATCAATCGCGACGCGCTGCGCAAGGCGGTGGAAGCGCAGATCCGCGACGTCACCGGCCTCGAGCTCAATGTCGCGGGCAACATCGACATTTCGGTGCTGCCGGCGAGCTACATCTCGTTCCATGACGTCGGCCTCAAGGGCGGCGGCACCACCGATCCCGCGCTCCATGTCGACGTGCTTACGGCCAATCTGCGCCTGCTGCCGCTGCTGCTGCAGCGGTTCGAGATCGCCGATTTGACGCTGCTTCGCCCCCGCATCCATGTCAGCCTGAAGCCGGACGGCGAGAGCAACTGGACGCCCTTCATCCAGACCATCGCCCGCACCATGAAGCCCGGGGCCGACAACCAGGTGTCGTTCTCCGAGATCCGGATCCAGGACGGCGTGCTCAATTACGAGGACGCCGCCACGCACGCCACCGAGAAGTTCGAGGACATCGACCTGTCGCTGGCCTGGCCCTCGATCTCGCGCTCCTTTGCCGCGACCGGACAGTTCGACTGGCGCGGCGAGCGCGTCGACGGCTCGATCAGCTTTTCCGATTTCGTCGCCGCCCTCTCCGGCGATCGCTCGGGCCTGAAGGCCCGCATCGCCAGCACGCCGCTCAAGCTCGCCTTCGACGGCAGCGTCGCCAACCGCACCAGCCCGATGATGGAGGGCACGCTCACGATCGACAGCCCGTCCTTGCGCAACGCGCTGCGCTGGACCGGGCAGCCGCAGCCCGGCAGCGGCGGCTTCGGCCGCTTCGCGCTGAAGGCGCGCGCCAACGTGGTCGGCGCCTCGATCGCGCTCACCAACGTCAATGTCGAGCTCGACGGCAACGCCGCCGAGGGCGTCATGACCTATGCCAATAACGGCCGGCAGACGCTGCAAGCGACGCTTGCGGCCGATGCGCTCGACTTCACGCCTTATATCTCGACCTTCCGCCTGCTCGCGAGCGGCGCGCGCGACTGGAACAGGCAGCTGTTCGACCTCAACGGATTGTCGACCACCGACCTCGACATGCGCCTGTCGGCGGCGCGGCTGACTGTGGGCCCGACCAAGCTCGGCCGCACCGCGATCGGCGCGAACTTGCGCAACGGCGCGCTGGCACTCTCGGTCGGCGAAGCCCAGGTCTATGGCGGCATCGCCAAGGGCTCGTTCGGCATCGCGCGGTCCGACAGCGTCGCCGACATCAAGGCGCAATTCCAGTTCACCGACGTCGACCTGCAGGCCTGCGCCACCGAGCTGTTCGGCCTCAACAAGCTGTCCGGGCGCGGCAACATCAACGTCTCCCTCCTCGCCTCCGGCTCGAGCCCGTTCGGCCTCGTGCAGTCGCTCGACGGCAGCGCCAAGATCACCGGGCACGACGGCGCGATCTCGGGCTTCAACGCCGAGCAGTTGTTGAAGCGGCTGGAGCGACGGCCGCTGTCGGGCGGCGGCAATTTCCGCAGCGGCTCGACCCCCTATGACAACCTCACCATCGCAGTGAAATTTTCCGACGGCATCGCCACCGCCGAGGACATCCGCGTCGAAGGGCCGGCGGCGAAGATTACGCTCACCGGCACCGCCTCGGTGCCGACGCGCGAATACGACATGAAGGGCGTGGCGAGCCTCAACAGCAGCTCGGGCTTCGAGCTGCCCTTCGTGGTGCAGGGGCCCTGGGACGATCCGCTGATCTTCCCCGATCCGGAAAGCCTGATCCGCCGCTCGCCGGCCTCCGCCCCGCTGCTCGACATGCTCAAGGACCGCAAGGGGAGCGATGCCGTGCGCTCCGCGATCGAGCGCATCACCGGCGCAGGCAAGCGTCCCGCACCGGCGGAATCGCCGACGGCGGAGAACGCGAAAGAGAACCCCAAGGACAACGCCAAGTCGAACTAGTGCCGCCTCATCGATCGGCCGGCAACGACCGACCATCGCGAATTGATCCGGGCGAATTGATGCGGCGATTGGATCGATGCGCACGTTAAGCATCTCCTCCGGCGCAAGGCCCACGACCAAGGTCTGACAAGATGCGTTGATTGCGCTACCACCATGCGCTAGTGTTTTATACGACCGGTTAAAAACACCGGCCGTTTGAGGGAGAAAAACGTGAAATCCAAGGTTATTGGCGCAGTGTCATTGGCGGTCGCTGCGGCTGGGCTGTTTGCCGCCACCGCACCTGCCTTTGCGCAGCAGAAGACGATTACGGTCTGGTGGGGCAAGGGCTTCTACCGCTCCGAAGACGACGCGCTGATCGAGACGATCAAGAAATTCGAAGCCAAGACCGGCATCAAGGTCGAATTGTCGCAGTACGCGATCCAGGACATGATTCCGAAGACGGTCGCCGCGCTCGACGCCGGCACCGTGCCCGACGTGGCCTATTCCGATTCCTACGACGTGCAGGCGCAGGGCAAGTGGGCCTACGAGGGCAAGCTCGAGGACCTCTCCGACATCATGGAGCCGATCAAGGACCGGTTCGTCCAGAACACGCTCGATGCGTCGATCCTCTACAACAACGTCACCAAGAAGAAGGCCTATTACGGCTTCCCGCTGAAGCAGCAGAGCATGCATGTCGAGATCTGGAACGACATGCTGGAGAAGGCCGGCTTCAAGCTCGCCGACATCCCGACCGACTGGTCAGGCTACTGGACGTTCTGGTGCGACAAGGTGCAGCCGGCGATCCGCAAGGCGACCGGCCAGCGCATCTATGCCGTCGGCCAGCCGATGGGCGTGGAATCCACCGACGCCTTCCAGTCGTTCTACACCTTCATGGACGCCTATCACGTCAAGCTGGTCGACGACGACGGCAAGCTCCTCGTCGACGACCCCAAGGTTCGCGAGAACCTGATCAAGGCGATGAAGGACTACACCGACACCTACATCAAGGGTTGCACGCCGCCCTCGTCCACGACCTGGAAGGATCCGGACAACAACGTCGCCTTCCACAACAAGACCATCGTGATGACCCACAACTTCACGATCTCGATCGCGGCGAAGTGGTTCGAGGACTCCCAGAACCAGGCGCTCACCCAGGAGCAGCGCGACGCCGGCAAGAAGGCCTATGAGCAGGACATCGTGACGGCGTCCTTCCCGAAGGCGCCGGATGGTTCGACCATCCGCTACCGCTCCGACGTCAAGACCGGCCTTGTCTTCACCGCGGCCAAGAACAAGGCCGAGGGCAAGCAGTTCATTGCCTTCCTGCTCCAGGAAGAGAATGTCCGCCCCTATATCGAGGGCGCGCTCGGCCGCTGGTTCCCGGTGACGAAGGCGAGCCAGGAAAGCCCGTTCTGGCAGGCCGACAAGCACCGCAAGGCCGTCTATAGCCAGTTCACCGGCGGCACCACAGCGTTCGACTTCACCAAGAACTGGAAGTTCACGATCCTCAACAACGAGAACATCTGGGCCAAGGCCATGAACCGGGTCGTCAGCGAGAAGGTTCCGGTCGAAAAGGCTGTCGACGAGATGATCGCCCGCATCAAGGAAGTCGCGGGTTAAGTCCGTCCTCCCCTCTCCCCGCATCGCGGGGAGAGGTGTAAGAACAACACCGGCCGCGTTTCGCGGCCGGCTTCTCTTTGAAGAGTCCTAAAGAATGGCGATCACGCTCTCTGGCGATCAGGCACTTCCCGGCCCGCCCCTGTCGTCGCGGCTGACCCCGGCGCAGGTCTGGGGCATCATCCTGCTCGCGCCCTATCTGCTCGTTTTCCTGGCCTTCGTCGTCTATCCCGTCTGCTACGGGCTCTGGCTGGCGCGCGCTCCGGCGAACTACGTCGCGCTGTACAACGACCCGATCTTTGCGCGTGCCGCAGTCAACACGCTGATCTTCCTGGTCATCGGCATCAACATCAAGATGATGATCGCGCTGGTCCTGTCCGGCTTCTTCGCGGTCCAACGCACCTGGATCAAATGGCTCTCGGTGATCTTCATCCTGCCCTGGGCGGTGCCGTCGATCCCGACCATCCTGTCGGTGCGCTTCATGCTCAACCCCGAATGGGGCGTGATCAACCACCTCATCTTCTCCTTCACCGGCGATGACGGCCCGAACTGGCTGAACGACCCGACCGTGGCGCTCAGCATGGCGATCGGCGTGCACATCTGGAAGTCGCTGCCGTTCTGGACGCTGATCCTGATCACCGGACGCCTTGCGATCTCGCACGATCTGTTCGAGGCCGCCGAGGTCGACGGCGCGAGCTGGTGGCAGAAGTTCCGCTTCATCACCTGGCCGTCGATGCAGACGCTCTACGTCACCTGCACGCTGCTCTCGATGATCTGGACGCTGGGCGATTTCAACAGCGTCTACCTGCTCACCGGCGGTGGCCCGGCCGACCTCACGCACGTGCTGGCGACGCTCGGTATCCGCTATCTCCGGCTCGACCAGCTCTCGCTCGCGATGGCCTCCATCGTCTGCGCGATGCCGTTCGTCCTGCCGCTCGTGTACTTCATGATGAAACGGTTGTCGCGATGAAGCTCCCCTCCTTGCGCGAAGTCGGGACCGAAGCGCGGCTCCTGCTGATCGGCATTCCCGTCTTCCTGTGGACGATGATCCCGATCTACCACATGTTCCTGTTCGCGATCTCGCCGAAGGAGGACGCGTTCTCGGGCAAGCTGTGGCCTGACCATCCGACGCTGCACAACTTCGAGATCGTGTTCAAGCAGCAGCACTACTTCCTGCGCGACTTCTACATCCAGTTCTGGAACTCGACGGTGATCGCCGTCTCCGTCGGTGTGCTGACACTGTTTATCGCCACCGCCGCGGCGTTCGCGATCTCGCGATTGAAGGTGCCGGGGGGCCGCGCTGTGCTGAACCTCGCGCTCTTCACCTATTTCATCCCGGCCGCGTTCCTCGCGGTCCCGATGTATCGCACCATGGGCAATTACGGCCTGCTCAACAATCACTGGTCGCTGATCCTGGCCATGGTGACGATCGCATCGCCGTACGCGATCTGGGTGCTCAAGCAGGCCTCCGACAAGCTGCCGGTCGAGCTGGACGAGGCCGCCGTCATGGACGGCGCGACCACGCTGCAGATCTTCCGCCTGGTCTACCTGCCGCTGATGATGCCCTCGCTGGTCGCGATCGGCACCTATGCGGTGCTGCTGGCCTGGAACGAATATCTCTACGCGTTCCTGCTGCTCTCGAACGACCGCGAGATCACCCTCCCCGTCGCGCTCGGCAACTTCCTCGCCGCCGACGACTCGCCATGGGAGCTGCTGATGACCACCGGCTTCATCTACGCGCTGCCGCCGGCCGCGGTCTATTACGCCTTCCGCCGCTACATGGTGGGCGGGCTCACAGCAGGTGCGGTGAAGTCGTAACCACTCCTCGTCATTGCGAGCAAAGCGAAGCAATCCAGAATCTCGTCGCGGGGCCAGTCTGGATTGCTTCGTCGCAAGAGCTCCTCGCAATGACAGCGGGGCTTACAGCGGCGCCGCGCTCTCGCCTTGCGAGCTCGACAGCTTCGAGGCCAGCGAGGCGATGACGATGACGACCGCGATCAGGGCGATCACCAGCGTGCAGATCGCATTGATCTCCGGCTTCACCCCGAGCCGCACCTCCGAATAGATTCGGATCGGCAAGGTCGCCGAACCGGGACCGGTGGTGAAGCTTGCGATCACGAGATCGTCGAGCGACAGCGTGAAGGCCAGCATCCAGCCGGCGACGATCGCGGGCGCGATCAGCGGCAGGGTCACCGCCACGAAGGCGCGGACCGGATTGCAGCCGAGATCCATTGCCGCCTCCTCCAGCGAACGATCGAGCGAGCCAAGGCGGGACTGCACGACAACGGCGACGAAGCACATGGTCAGCGTGGTGTGGGCGATCGTCACTGTCCAGAAGCCGCGCTCGGCATTCAGGGCGACGAACAGCAGCAGCAGCGACAGACCGGTGATCACCTCCGGCATCACCAGCGGCGCGTAGAGCATGCCGGAGAACAGCGTGCGGCCGCGGAACCGCTCGCCGCGCGACAGCGCCACGGCCGCGAGCGTGCCGAGCAGCGTGGCGATGGTCGCGGAGGCGACCGCGACCCGCAGGCTCATCCAGGCCGCCTCGATCATGGCGCGGTCGTTGAAGAGCTCGCGATACCAGCGCAGCGACCAGCCGCCCCACACCGTCACCAGGCGCGAGGCGTTGAAAGAATAGATGACGAGGATCAGGATCGGCAGATAGAGGAACGCCAACCCCAGCGCGAGCGAGGCGACGTTGAAGCGGGTCAGGCGGGAATCCTTGCGCATCGCGCTACCTTCCCTGTTCGAGCTGGCGCTTCTGCAGCCGCTCGTAGAGCAGAAGCGGCACGAGCAGCACCACCAGCAGCACGATGGCCCCGGCGGATGCGACCGGCCAGTCCTTGTTGGTGAAGAATTCGAGCCACAGGGTCTGGCCGATCATCAGCGCATTGGACCCGGCCAGCAGGTCCGGAATGACGAACTCGCCCACGATGGGGATGAAGCACAGCAGCACGCCGGCCCCGACGCCAGGCAGCGACAGCGGAAAGGTGACGAGCCAGAACACCTGCCACGGCGGCGCGCCGAGATCGCCCGCCGCCTCCTCCAGCGCCGGCTCCATCTTGGCGAGCGTGGCGTAGAGCGGCAGGATCATGAACGGCAGGTAGGAATAGACGATGCCGATATACATCGCGGTGTCGGTGGAGAGCCACACCACGGGCTGGCTGACCAGATGCAGGGCCAGCAGGATCTGATTGAGCAGGCCGTCGTGCTGGAGGATGTTGATCCAGGCATAGATGCGGATCAGGAACGAGGTCCAGAACGGCACGATCACCAGCACCATCGCCACCGCCTGCCACCGCTTCGGCAGCCGCGCCATGCCATAGGCGATGGGATAGCCGATCAGGAGCAGCAGGGCAGTGGCCGTCATGGCGACGGTCAGGCTGCGCACATAGGCAAATACGTAGATGTCGTCGGAGCCCAGCAGTTTGAAATTATCGGCCGACAGCGCAGCGAACGCCGCCTTGAGCGCATCCCACCCGGCCGAGAGGTCGAACACGGGCTCGTAAGGCGGCTGCGCGATCGCGGTCTGCGACAGGCTGATCTTGAGCACGAAGGCGAACGGCACCAGGAAGAACAGCACCATCCAGACATAGGGCGCGATCGCGGCAAAGCGCGCCGGGCGCGCGAAGATGCGGCGGGTGCTCATGATTGCAGCACCACGCAATCGTCGGGCGTGAACCAGGCGACGACATGCTGGTTCAGGCTGTAGGCATCGACGTCGATGCGCGCACTGTTGGCGACGGACGCCTGCAGCATCCCGCCGGTGTCGAGCTTCACCTTGTAGGTGGTGGTGCCGCCGAGATAGCAGATGTCGGCGATGACGCCATCGAGCCGATTGATCGCCGTTTCACGCCCGGCCTCGCTGACGGGACCGCGGCGCGACAGCTTGACCTTCTCGGGGCGGATCGCGACGGCAAATCGTCCCGCGCCGACCGGCTCGCGCGGCTCGGCGACCACCAGCGCGCCCGCATCACGCGTGCCGATGACGAGGCGATGACCGTCGCGCAATTTGGACTCGCCGTCGAACAGGTTGATGTCGCCGACGAACTCCGCGATCCAGCGCGAGCGCGGCGCCTCGTAGAGCTCGCGCGGCGGCGCGACCTGGGCGAGCTTGCCTGATTTCATCACGCCGATCCGGCTCGCCATCGTCATCGCCTCCTCCTGGTCGTGGGTGACGATGATGAAGGTCATGCCGAGCCGGCGCTGCAGCTCCATCAGCTCGCCTTGCGTGTTTTCGCGCAACTTCTTGTCGAGCGCGGCCAGCGGCTCGTCGAGCAGCAGCAATTGCGGCCGGCGCGCCAGGGCGCGGGCGAGCGCGACGCGCTGGCGCTGGCCGCCGGAGAGCTGGTCAGGCTTGCGCTTCTCCAGGCCGTCGAGCTTGACCAGCGCGACCATCTCGGCAACGCGCGTGGCGATCTCGGCGCGCGCCAGACGTGCGCGCCTCAGGCCGAAGGCAATGTTGTCGCGCACGGACAGATGCGGGAACAACGCGTAGTTCTGGAACATCATGTTGATCGGGCGCTCATGCGGCAGCGCTTGCGCGATGTCCTTGCCGCCGAGCAGGATGCGCCCGTCATCCGGCGCCTCGAAGCCCGCGAGCATGCGGAGCAGCGTGGTCTTGCCGCAGCCGCTCGGCCCCAGCAGCGCGAAGAATTCGCCGGCCTTGATGTCGAGCGAGACGCCGTCCACGGCCCGGAACGTTCCAAAGCTTTTGGCGACACCCTCGATGCGCAGCAGCGGCTGCCCCGGCGCGGGAAATGCATCTCCGGCGCCTGTATCCGCCGCGGCGTCTTTTCTGGGCAACTCGTCCGTCATGGTCCCTGCCAACCCCGATTCCGCCGCACGCTAGCGGCCGATCGGCCTTTGCTCAACCGGTTCGGGGATAACATTGCAGCCCGTAGCCCGGATGGAGCGAAGCGTAATCCGGGGCAGTTGATCCGCGGTGAGACCTTCCCGGATTGCGCTTCGCTCCATCCGGGCTCCGCCGCTCACTAGCTCGCATTGGCCAGGAACGCGGCCAGCGCGTCACGGTCCGCTGCCGGCATGGTCAGGCCCAGCTTGGAGCGGCGCCACAGGATGTCCTCGGGGAAACGTGCCCATTCGTGTGTCATGAGATAACGCACCTCGGCACCGGTCAGGTCGGGGCCGAACGCGGGGCCGAGTTCGTCGCGCGTCTTCGCCTCACCGAGCACTGCCTTTAGGCGCGAGCCATAAGCCCCGACCAGCCGCTGAGCCTCCGGCTCGGACAGAAAGCGCCAGCGGTCGCGCGCGAGGTCGACCTCGTGATCGAAGCGGTCCCACGCAAAATCCCCGCCCGGCAGCGGCGCGCCGGCGGTCCAGGGCGGCGACATCGGATAGAAAGGCGTCAGCTTCGTCACCGCCCGTTCCGCGCGCAGGCGCGAGGTGGTGACATCGCCGCCGAACATCGTGATCAGCGGGGCCTTGCGCCGGCGGGCGTGGAACAGCGTCGTGCCGTCGCGCCCCCGCGCGGACGCCAGCGTCAGATTGACGCCCGAGACCGTGCGGACCACGTCGGTCGGAGCGACGCGCTCGCGGAAATAGCGGCTGGCGGCCTCGCAGAGATAGCTGACGTCGGCACCCGACATCGCGATGATCGCGGGGTCGCCGGTGAAGGCATGGGTGACGGTGCCGATCAGCGTGAAGTCGCGCTCGAGGGGCCGGGCGAAGATCAGCCGCCCGTCATCGTTCTGAAACACGTAGACATTTTCGGAGTCGAACAGCCTGGGCACGACGATCTGGCTCATCTGCGTGGCCGCCATCGCGGGCTGCGGCTGACGCAGCACGGTGTCCGCGACGATCGGGGTCCAGCCGCCCGTGGCGTTGGCCAGCGCGCGCGCCGTGACCGTACGGCGATAGCCGCGATCGACCACGGCCAGCCGCCAGAAATCGTCCCGATCGGCACGCGCGCAGCGCGCCCCGGTCCGGATCGCCGCGCCACGTTCGGCGGCATCCAGCGCCGTGAGCGCCACCAGGCGGGAATCGTCGACAACGCAGTCCCAATATTCGAACGCGGTGCCGAACGGCCGCTTCAGCGCGTTGCCCACGGGATGATGCGTGATGTCGAGGGTCGCCGATGGCGGCAGGCCGCCCCGGTTCGTGAGGGCGTCATAAACATGGAGACCGGCACGCAGGAGCCATGGCGGACGCTCGTCGGAATGTGCGGGGATCACGAAGGGCATCGGCCGGACCAGATGCGGCGCGATGGCGAGCCAGGTCCGCCGCTCGGCCAGCGCCCGGCGCACCCGCCAGAAGCCGCGGCGCTCCAGCACCGAGAGGTCACCATGGATCAGCCGCGGTGTCGCCGATGACGCCGCGCCGGCGAGATCGCCCTGTTCGAACAGGATGACGCGCAGGCCGCGGCCGGCCGCATCGCGCGCGAGGCTGACACCGTTCAGGCCGCCGCCGATGATCGCAAGATCGTAATCCGCCATGAAGCCGTCGAATGAGAGCGAAGCGCGCTCTCATCACTAGAGCCATTTCCGTTCCGATGAAATCGGAACGGAGCCTCAGAGTTTTGTTTTGCGTGTTTTCTTGACGCGAACCGGCGGCCAATTCGCTCGAAAGCGCTCTAGCCGGTCTTGAGCGCCAGCTCCATGCGTTCGGCGCGGCCGACGAGGTCGGCATATTTGCCGATCGGCAGCGGTTTGCCGAGCAGATAGCCCTGCACGCCGTCGCAGCCCTCCTTGGCGAGGAAGGTGAGCTGCTCGACGGTCTCGACGCCCTCGGCGATGATCGACATTTCGAGGCCGTGGCCGAGATCGATCACGGCGCGCACGATCGCCGCCGATTGCGGGTTGCGGCCGAGATTGATGATGAAGGCGCGGTCGATCTTGATCTTGTCGAACGGGAACGCCTGGAGATAGCTCAGCGAGGAATAGCCGCTGCCGAAATCGTCCATCGAGATACGAACCCCAAGTGCCTTCAGCCGACGCAGCAATGCAAGACCGCGATCAAAATCCTCGATCAGCACGCCCTCGGTGATTTCGAGCTCGAGCCGCCCGGGCGCAAGGCCGGTCTCGATCAGGATCGAATGCACGAGGCCGACCACGTCGCCGTGCATGAACTGCGCCGGCGACAGATTGACCGCGACCTGGAGCGGCTTCGGCCAGGACGCCGCCTCGCGGCAGGCCTCGCGCAAGATCCACTCGCCCATCTCGACGATCAGGCCGCTCTCCTCGGCAATCGGGATGAATTCGGCCGGCGAGACCTGACCGCGCACCGGGTGCTGCCAGCGCGCCAGCGCCTCGAAGCCGATGATGTCGCTCTCGGCGACGCTGTGGCGGGCGACGCCCTGGGGCTGGAACGCAAGCGACAGCTCGCCGTTCTTGATCGCCATCGAGAGGTCCTGGTGCAGCACGCGGCGGTCGCGGATCTGCTGGTCCATCTCGGGCTGGTAGAGGCTGATCGTGCCGCGCGACTTCTGCTTGGCGCGGAACAGCGCCGCGCCGGCATTGGCGAGCAGCGAGGCGCCATCGGCGCCGTTGTGCGGGAAGATCGACATGCCCGTGGTGACGCCGGCGCGGACCGGCCGGCCATCGATCTGGAATTCCTGCGCGACGGCTTCGCCGATCTGCTGCGCCAAAGCAAGACCCGCTTCCGGCTGCTTGCCGTCGATGATCAGGCCGAACTCGTCGCCGGACAGGCGCGCCACCACGCCGCCCCGCGCGGAGTCCTGGAGCCGCTGGGCTACCTCGATCAGGAGCTTGTCGCCGAGCGCATGGCCGAAGACGTCGTTGACTTCCTTGAGCCCGTCGAGGTCGACGCAGAGCACGGCGAATTCCTCGCTGGTGCCTTCGCAGGCCTCGATCATCTGGGTCAGCGCCTGAAGGAAGGCGGCGCGGTTCGGCAGATCGGTGAGGCCGTCGTGATAGGCCATGTGCGCCATGCGCGACTCGGTCTGCCGGCGGTCGGTGACGTCTTCATGGGTCTTGATCAGATATTGCGGCTCGCCGGCATCGCTGAGCACGGTGGCGCGGCGGGTCAGGAACAGCCGCAGGCCGTCCTTGGTGGATATCGGATGCTCTTCGGTGATCATCCCGCGCTTCTTGATCGCGGCCTCGTCGCGCGCGATGATCAGCTTGGCTTCCTTGGGATTGAAGATGTCGGACGCGGTCAGGCCCGTGGCCTCCTCGCGCCGGCGGTTGAGAATCGTCTCGGCGCTGCGGTTGGCGAGCAGATAGCGGCCGTCCTTGACCTGCTCGACGATCAGCGCCACCGGGATGTTGTCGACCACGAGTTCGAGGAACTTCTTGGTGCTCTCCAGCTCCTGCGACAGCGAGCGGCGATCGGTGATGTCCTCGAACACCAGCAGCAGGAATTCGGGCTTGTTGCTCTCGTTGCGGACCACGATCCGGACCGAGGCGACCATGCGCCGCTCACCGCCGCGGTCGACCTCGAACTCGTTGCGGAACCGGCCATCCGCCGCCTCCAGCGCCGCCCGATCGGCCGCCTCGATGCTCGTCGCCGAGCTCGCCGCGAACAGCTCCCGCGCATTCTTGCCGACGGCGTAATCCCGCGACAGGCCCCAGAACCGCTCATAGGCGCTGTTCGCGAAGATGTAGCAGCCGTCGTCGATGTTCTTGGCGGCCACGCAGGCCGGCACATGGTCCAGCACCGATTCCAGGAACTGCTTGGTCGAGGCGAGCTGCCGCGACAGCTTGCGCTGCTCGCTGACGTCCAGATGGGTCGCGACCGAGCCGCCATTGGGCAGGATGAAATACTTCACCAGGATGGATCGCCCGTCGGGCAGCTCGGTGATCAGGCCGTTGGTGCTCGCCGCCTTCTCGTAGAACTCGTCGTCGGAGACGCCGCCGAGGACGCCCCGCTTACGCCGGAGCTCGAGGATGTCGTAGCCGGTCATGCCGGCCCACAGGTCCGAGCGGGTCAGGCCGTAAATCTCGAGATAGCGGTTGTTGCAGAAGATGATGCGCCGCTGCGCATCGGTCATCACCACGCCCTGGTTGAGGCTGTTCATGGCGGAGGAGACGAAGGCGTTGCGCCGCAGCTGCGACCGCCGGGTCCGGCGCAGCGCCGAATGGACCCACAACGCGACGGCCGCCAGGAACGCACAGACGACGACGCCTGCGATCAGGGCTTCCCAGATCAGGTTGGGACCGAGCTGGCCGATATAGTCCGGCGGGGTGAGGCTGTCCGAGAGCGCAAAGGCGCGCGCAGGCGCGACCGTGCCGGCCAGGCACAAGACGGCCTGCACAGCAATCGGAAGCGTGCTGCCCTCGTGCCAGTTCTTCTCAGCCATCAGCCACCCGCGATTTCAACGTCGGATTGTCTGGCCTCACGGGTTTGGATCGGGTAAACGCCTGTACGCGCAACAGAAAAATGTGACGCCAAATACGGCAATTGCCCTGACATGATAAATGCTTCCTTAATGGAAAACGGCCCCGCGCCCGCCTTCCCAAGTCCCATGCCACCGGCGCTTCCAGCGGACATCCTGCACAACCATGGATAAGGTCGATTGCATCGTCATCGGAGCCGGCGTGGTCGGGCTCGCGGTGGCACGGAAGCTCGCCCAGGCCGGGCGCGAGGTCGTCGTGCTCGAGGAAGCCGAGGCCATCGGCACCATCACCTCCTCGCGCAACAGCGAGGTGATCCATGCCGGCATCTACTACCGCGCCGGGAGCTGGATGGCGCGCATGTGCGTCAGCGGCAAGCACGCGCTCTACCGTTACGCCGCCGAGCGCGGCATCCCCCACAAGAATTGCGGCAAGCTGATCGTCGCGACCAGCGCGAAGGAAACCGAGAAGCTTCAATCGATCAAGGCGCATGCCGAAGCCAATGGCGTGCTCGACATGCAGCTACTCACGGGCGAGGCCGCACGCGCGCTGGAGCCGGCGCTCGCCTGTGACGCCGCGCTGCTGTCGCCATCGACCGGCATCATCGACAGCCACGCCTACATGCTCTCGCTGCGCGGCGAGGCCGAGGACGCAGGCGCGGCCTTCGCGTTTCACACTCCGCTGATCCGCGCCAAGGCCACGGCCGGCGTGATCGAGGTCGAGGCCGGCGGCGAGGCGCCGATGACCTTGCAATGCAGTTTGCTCGTCAACGCCGCGGGACTGTCGGCGACGACGGTGGCGCGCAATATCGAGGGCATGCCGCTCGACCGGATTCCGCCGGCCTATCTCGCCAAGGGCAATTACTTCAGCTGCAACGCCAGGGCGCCGTTCTCGCACCTGATCTATCCGGTGCCCGAGCCCGGCGGCCTGGGGGTGCATCTGACGCTGGACATGGCGGGACAAGCGCGTTTCGGGCCCGACGTCGAATGGATCGAGACGATCAACTACGAGGTCGATCCGTCACGCGCCGAGCGCTTCTATCCGGCGATCCGCAAATACTGGCCGACGCTGCCGGACGGCGCGTTGATGCCGAGCTATTCGGGTATCCGGCCGAAGATCGTGCCGCCGGCCGTCGCCACGCAGGACTTCCTGATGCAGGGCCCGCGCGACCACGGCGTCGCGGGTCTGGTCAACCTGTTCGGCATCGAATCGCCGGGACTGACGTCCTCGCTGGCGATCGCGGATCACGTCGCCGAGCTCGCGGACATCTAGCGCTCGCGCGCGACGCGGGCACGGTTCGCGCGGAGGAAATACGTCCCCCCCCAAAAAAACGAGAGCCATTTCCGTTTCGATGGAATCGAAACGGAAATGGCTCCGCGCTTCCGCGCAAATGTCTTTGCACGGTGTCGCACCTTGCAGCAGGGATGAGCACAACGGCTCTCATCCCCGCCTGAAAGGTACGATCAACTCTACGCTGTTACGGGGGTCGCTAGTGGAGCGTATCGCCGTGCTTCAGACGCTCGATCTGGTCCTTGACCATCAACTTCCGGCGCTTCAACTCAACAATTTGCAGGTCGTCTGTTGAAAGGTGCACGAGAGCTTCGTGCAATTCGTTTTCGAGAAGTTTGTGCTTCCGCTCCAATTCAACCAGATGTGCCTGAATTGTCATTCGAAACCTCCTCGGTAGGGAGAGCTTTAGGATTCGATCCGGACGGCGAAGTCTACATCACCGATTCGTTCTGTCGATGGGTATCCGTCGTCGCGCCGTCATTTTTGAAAATTCATATGTAATGAAGCGTGAGTAATGGAACCGCGCCTGAAAATTCCATGATATCAATGCGCTCGCGCAGCGCCGCATCGGTCCGCAAGAAATATGTTGCGGGAGATCGGCGTGCGGGGGTCGCAGATCGCTTGCGATCACGTCGCGCAAGGACGATAATTTCCACAGGGCATCCACAGCCTTAATCTCACGCTTTTCGGTTTTCGGCCACCGCAGACATGACCAATGAAGACGAGCGTGAGCTCGAAGCCGAGCTCACCCGGTTGCAGCAGGAACACCGAGATCTCGATGCGGCGATCGATGCATTGCATCAATCGCCTGCCCCCGACCTATTGCGGTTGCAGCGGCTGAAGAAGCGCAAGCTGTTGTTGCGCGACCGCATCGCGTTCATCGAAGACCAGATCACGCCCGACATCATCGCCTGATCCACAGAGGGCGCGCTCGCGGCCCGCTCGCCGCAGATGAATCCGCTTGACTCATAAAGAACAAAATAGGAACATTTTGCGACCCCAGCGCCCCAGGAAACGCTCAAGCAGCCCAAGGACACCGCCGATGTCAGTCCCCGCCCTTCTCGACAACAGCCATTACGAACAGGCCTGCGATCAGGCGATCGCGATGTGCGATGGCAATCTGCGCAGCACCATCAAGGCGCTGATCATGGCCAACGAATATCTGGAGGCGGAGCTGGAAGAGTTGCAGGCGGCGATTTCCGCGGGCTGCATCCCCGAGACGTCACGCAGCAAGGCGCGGAGCAACAGCAGCGCCGCGTAGTTTTGATCATTGGAGCAACGCCATGTCGGACGTGACCTATTACGTTGCAATGCCCTTCTTGATCGATGACGACGGATCGCCCGTCGCAGGCGCGGCGGAGGAGTGTCAGTCCTCGACGGCCGCGCTCCGCCGCGCCGAAGCTCTGGCGCGCGGCGCCGGCCATATCGGCGCGGTCGCCTTCAGCCGCAGCGGCGACCCCATGACCGGCGAATTCGGGGACGCCACGCTGCTGCGCAAATTCGGCAACGTGCCCGAAGATCTCGCGACCCTCTGATTCCCCGTTTGAGCATGATCTCCGCGCAAACACGCTTGCGTGTTTGTCGCGAGGAAAAACCGCTACGCACTTCGCGCGAACGCGGCCCTTCGGATCCGGATCATGCTCTAGCGCTCGCTGCCGACGAGCCTGATGCGCGGCTCGTGCCGGCGCCGCGCCTTGCGCACATACATGGCGGCATCGGCCTCTTCCAGGGCGCGGCCCGCATCGGAATGCGGACCGAGCAACGCGACGCCGGCAGAGGCGCCTGCGGTGACCTGCTGGCCGCGGAAGACGAAGGACAATTCGTCGATCGCCTGCTCGAAGGAAGCGGCCTTGGCCTTGGCATCGGTCTCGTTGAGATTCCACAGCAGCAGCGCGAACTCGTCGCCGCCGAGCCGGCCGACCACGTCGGAGGCGCGGACCTGCCGCGTCAGCGTCCCGACGATCGCCTTGAGCACCTCGTCGCCGGCGGCATGGCCGTAGGAATCGTTGATCGGCTTCAGCCGGTCGACATCGAGCACGATCAGTGCGCCGCTGGCGCGATACCGCTTCATGTAGGCAATGGCGCGTGCGAGCTCGCGCTCGAAGCCGCGCCGGTTCGGAATATCGAGCAGGAAGTCGGTGTCGGCGGCCGCCTCGAGTTCCGAGACCCGCAGCAGGGCTTCCCTCAGCTTGCTCTTGAGGCCGCGGATGGTCGCGTTGGCGTTGGCGGCAGCGGCGGCCGGAGCGCGGCCCCGCGCCGGCTTGGCCGGCGCCTTCGCGGCGGCTCTGGATCGGCCGGCACTGGTCTTCCGGCCCTTTTTGGCCTTCGCAGCGCGCGCCCTTTTTGGTTTCCTCATGGGCATCCTGCTCAATGAAGGCTTGCGGGGATTCACCAAGACAGGATAGTGCATTCCCTTCTCCTTGCCACCGCCTTGCGAGCCGCCGGCCGGAACCGTTAATCTGGCCTATGTTTCTGTTTTCCCGAGCACAATTAACGCCATGACCGCGCCGATCGCCATTATCATGGGAAGCCAGTCGGACTGGGACACGATGCGGCATGCCGCCGACACGCTTGCAGCGCTCGGCGTTGCCGCCGACACCCGCATCGTTTCGGCCCACCGCACCCCCGACCGGCTGTTTGCCTTCGCCAAGGGCGCCAAGGCGGCCGGCTACAAGGTCATCATCGCCGGCGCCGGCGGCGCTGCGCATCTGCCCGGCATGGCGGCCGCGCTGACGGAACTCCCGGTGCTCGGCGTCCCCGTGGAGTCGAAGACGCTCAAGGGCGTCGATTCGCTTCATTCGATCGTTCAGATGCCCGCGGGCATCCCGGTCGGCACCCTCGCCATCGGCAAGGCCGGCGCGATCAACGCGGCGCTGCTTGCGGCCGCGGTGCTGGCATTGTCCGACCCGGCTTTGTCCGACCGCCTCGCCGCCTGGCGCAAGGCGCAGACCGAGGCGGTTGCCGAGCGTCCGGAGGACAAGGCGTGACTGACGCAAAGCAGGTGACGCTGAAGCCCGGCGACACCATCGGAATCCTCGGCGGCGGACAATTGGGGCGAATGCTGGCGATGGCCGCGGCACGGCTCGGCCTGCGCTGCCAGGTGTTCTCGCCGGATCCGGACTCGCCCGCCTTCGATGTCGTGCTGAACGCCACCTGCGCCGAATATGCCGACGTCGAGGCGCTCGAGATGTTCGCGGGCGACGTCGACGTGATCACCTACGAATTCGAGAACGTGCCGGCCGCCGCCGCGATGGTGCTGGATGCGCGCCGCCCGGTGCTGCCCAAGCGCAAGATCCTCGAGACCACCCAGGACCGGCTTGCCGAGAAGGATTTCGTGACGCGGCTCGGCATCGGCACCGCCGCTTACGCCGACGTCACCTCGGTGGCCTCGCTGCGCGAGGCGATCCTCAGGATCGGCCTTCCCGCGGTGCTGAAGACCCGCCGCTTCGGTTACGACGGCAAGGGCCAGGCCATCATCCGCGAGGGCGACGACATCGCCAAGGTGTGGACCAGCCTCGCCACCAAATCGGCGATCCTGGAAGCCTTCATTCCCTACGAGCGCGAGATCTCCGTGATCGCCGCGCGCTCGGCCACGGGCCAGGTCGAGTGCTTCGACGTCACCGAGAACGAGCACCGCGACCACATCCTGAAAATATCCCGCGCGCCCGCGCCCATTCCGGATGCCCTGGCCGAGGAAGCACGCAGCATCGCCGGCAAGATCGCGGACGCGCTCGACTATGTCGGCGTGCTGGCGGTGGAGATGTTCGTGCTCGCCAATGGCACCGGACCGAAGGTGCTGGTGAACGAGATCGCGCCGCGCGTGCACAATTCCGGACACTGGACGCTGGACGGCGCCTCTGTCTCGCAGTTCGAGCAGCACATCCGCGCCATCGCCGGCTGGCCGCTCGGCAAGCCGGTGCGCCACGGCGAGATCGTCACCATGACCAACCTGATCGGCGACGAGATCAACGACTACGGCAAATGGCTGAGCGTGCCGGGCGCGACCGTGCACATCTACGGCAAGGGCGCACCGCGCCCCGGCCGCAAGATGGGCCACGTCACCGAAGTGAGGCCGCCGATCGAGGGCAAGTGAAGGGACCGCGGCAAAGGCTGCGATCCCGCACTTGAATCAGGCCGTCTTCACGCCCGCGACGATGCCGCTGGGCTCCTCGCTGAGCCAGCGATAGATCACCCCGCCCAGCGCGCCGCCGATCAGCGGTGCGACCCAGAACAGCCAGAGCTGCGACAGCGCCCAGCCGCCGACGAACAGCGCGGGACCGGTGCTGCGCGCCGGGTTCACCGACGTGTTGGTGACGGGAATGCTGACGAGATGGATCATCACCAGCGCGAGCCCGATCGCGAGCGGCGCGAAGCCGGCGGGTGCGCGGCCGTGGGTCGCGCCCATGATGATGAACAGGAACATCATGGTCATCACCACCTCGGTGAGGAAGCACACGATCATGCTGTACTGGCCGGGCGAATGGGCATCGTAGCCGTTGGACGCGAAGCCCTTGGTGACGTCGAAGCCGGGCGCTCCGCTGGCGATGACGTAGAGGAGCCCGGCACCGACGATGGCGCCGGCCACCTGCGCGATCACGTAAGGCAGTATCTGGCCGGCCGGAAAGCGCCCGCCGGCGGCAAGGCCAAGCGTAACGGCCGGATTGAGATGGCAGCCCGAGATGTGGCCGATCGCGTAGGCCATCGTGACGACGCTTAGGCCGAAAGCCAGGGACACGCCGACCAGACCGATTCCGACCTGCGGGAAGCCGGCCGCGATCACGGCACTGCCACAACCTGCGAATGTGAGCCAGAAGGTGCCGATAGCCTCGGCAGCGTATTTCTTCATATCCATTGTCGTCCCCTCATTTCAAAGAATCCGGAACAAAGCTCCGGTCGCGGCCCCGCCAAAGGCGCCAAATCACCCAAATCAGGGCCGCCCAGGGGCATTTTCGCCGCATTTAATGGCTGAACTTGGCCCGAAAACCCGCTTGGCAGGTGGACATCAAGGGTTTTGTCTGATACATCCGCGCCCTCAGGTTAAGGGCTTGCGCGTTTCGCCATCCCCTTTGACTTACCAGAATTCAAATCCGATCCACTGAAGAGGATGCCGCGTGCAGGTTCTCGTTCGCGATAACAATGTCGACCAAGCCCTCAAGGCGCTGAAGAAGAAGATGCAGCGCGAA
>Ga0207426_1000522_pt1 | contig 55802 bp, 46 predicted proteins | sample AraplaMF_Cvi_mMS_FD_184265 | JGI IMG/M metagenome (GOLD analysis project Ga0207426, IMG submission 184265) | Arabidopsis root microbial communities from the University of North Carolina, USA - plate scrape MF_Cvi_mMS (SPAdes) (version 2) | ecosystem: Host-associated > Plants > Roots > Endosphere...
CAACGCGCGGCTCATGCTTGAGGTAACACCGCGCAGGGACACCTATTCAAGTAAAAAGGCGCCTCACATGGTAGTGAAGCGCCTCTTCCAGAGATCGGATAGGAGCCGCTCAGCGCGCGACGATCAGGCCCTTTTGGGTCACGACCACCCAGCGGCCGTCCTGACGGCGGATTGCGTCGACGCGGCCAACGCCGGGGATGGGATCGCCAGCATAGACCTCATAGAGACCATCGCGGCCCTCGATCAGCGCGCCGCCATTGGCGACGTCGCGCAGCCGCCAGCCTTCGAGCGTCGGCAGGCGTCCGACCTCGGTCTTGGGTGCGGCGGGAACGGGAGCCGGTGCGGCAGCGGCGGTCGCAACCTGCGCCGGCGCGATCGAGCCGGTGGTCTCCTTGGGCGCCGCGGCGGCGGCCTGCGCCGGGGCGGCGGGCGGCGTGGCGCGGAGCTTGTCCACGGTCTCGGACAGTTTCGCCAGCTTGGCCATCGGCTCGGCCTGCGCCTTCTCGAGCTTGTCGAGACGATCGTTGGCCCGGTTGGACTGGCTGAGGCCGGTCTTGGAGCTGTGCTCGACATTGGCCTTGAGCGCGACGAGGTCGGCATCGATCCGCGCGACCGACGCATCCAGCGCGCTGGTGTCGGCAACCTGCACCGGCGCGGCGGCCGGGGCGGCAAAATGCATCATGCCGGCGGTCGCCAGCGCGCCGCTGATGGCGCCGACGCCGGCGGCGATCGCCACCACGGCGGCCATGGCCGACAGGCGACGCTTGCTGCCGGTCTCGCGCGGCGCATCCGCCTTCGCATGCGGAGCGAACTCCTCGCGCTCCCAGGAGCGCTCCGACGGAGCCATGACGATGAGCTTGCCCGGCTTCGGCTCGGGCCTGGTCTCGGCTTTGGCCTCGAACTTCGGCACTTCGATCCGCGGCGGCTCGACCCTGGGAGCTTCGGCCTTCACCGGATCGGGCTTGGGCAGCGTCTCATGGTCGGGGGCGATCGAGGGGGCCTCGATACCGGCGGCAGCCTCTACGGCCTGCGGCGCTGCGGCGTCGACAACACCGGAATCCTGGGCAGCCTGCTCGGGCATTGGTTCGCTCACGGCTCAAATACTCCAGTCTGGATTGACCTTTTGGTAACTTTCATTGCTTGCGAAATCCTTACCTTCGGACCCGCTTACCGAAATTTTAGGAACTCTTCCGGGGCCGAATTGGGCCGGGAAAGTGGAACCGGTGTGGCGGGTGTGAAACAGTTTGTCACCGCGAAGATGAACGGCGGCGCAATGGGTGGGGGGCGCGGCGCCTCCACGTCGTCATTGCGAGGAGCGAAGCGACGAAGCAATCCAGAGTCTCACCGCGGCGGACAATCTGGATTGCTTCGCTGCGCTCGCAATGACGGCGGCTAGAGCGGTGGACTACATCACGACCGGCGCATCCGGCAGCTCGTTCGCATGCGGGCCCTGCGGCGGAAAATGCCGTGCCAGCTCGCGCGACACCGCGGCGATGCCGCCGATCACACCATGCTCGAACCGGCCCGAGGCGAATTCGGCCTCCATCGCGCGGCAGATGCGCTCCCAGCCTTCACCGCCGACCTTCGCGTCGATGCCGCGGTCGGCGATGATCTCGACGTCGCGGTCGGCGAGCAGGAGATAGATCAGCACGCCGTTGTTGTGCGCGGTGTCCCAGATGCGCAGGTGCGAGAACACGTCGAGCGCCCGCTCGCGCGCCGGCTGATTGCGGAACAGCGGACCGCCCTCGAGCGCGCCTTCGACCACGAAGCGGACCTGGCCGGAGTGCGTGGTCTCGCCCTGCCGGATGGCCTGCTCGATGCGGTCGAGGACGGCGCGCGGGAATAACTGATTGGCCCGCCAATGGTGCTGCACGAGATGTGTGGCAATGCGCTTGATGCTCATGACCGCTACCAGCTCCCCGAGGCGCCGCCGCCGCCGAAACTGCCTCCCCCGCCGCTGAAGCTGCCGCTGTCGCTGCTCGACGATCCGCTGCTCCAGCCGCCTCCCGACGAGCCGCTCGACCACGAGCCACCGCGCGACGACCGCGTGGCTGGCCCCATTGCAGAAAATAGATCGGCAATGAACCCGATGACGAAACCGACGGCGCCGAGCGCCAGCGCCAGCGCGGCCGAGCCGAGAATGATCCAGCTCAGCACCGCGATGATGCCGCCGGTCGCCAATGATCCGACCAGCCGGCCCAGCATGGCACGGAAGAACCCGCCCACACCGAGGGAGGCGAACAACGTCACGATGAACAGCGGCGCGAGATCGTCGATATTGCCGAAATTCACCGTGGGCGTGGGAATCGGCAGCGGCTCGCCGTCGATCACCTTGATCATGCGATCGACACCATCGGAGATGCCGCCGCCGAAATCGCCGGTCCTGAATTTCGGCGTGATGATCTCGTCGATGATCCGCCGCGAGGTGACGTCGGTGAGCGCGCCTTCGAGGCCGTAGCCGACCTCGATGCGCAAATGCCGGTCGTTCTTGGCGACGACGAGGATCGCGCCGTCGTCGACCTTCTTGCGGCCGATCTTCCAGGCCTCCGCAACGCGGATCGAATATTGCTCGATCGTCTCGGGCTGCGTCGTCGGCACGATCAGGACCGCGACCTGGCTGCCCTTGCGCGTCTCGAAGTCGCGCAGTTTTTGCGTGAGCGCGGCAATGTCGCCAGAGGAGAGCGTGCCGGTCTGGTCGACCACGCGGCCGGTGAGCTGGGGGACGGCGACGTCGGCGGAGGCGGGGACGGCAAAAGCGAAGAAGAGCGCGACAACGAGCCATACGCTCAGTGTCATCGCCCGGCTCGACCGGGCGATCCAGTATTCCAGAGACGCCAGCCGGATACGGAGAAGCCGCGGCGTACTGGATTCCCCGCCTTCGCGGGGAATGACAGTTGTGGGTGGGGTGAAGCGCATTCGAAAAAACGGCGTGCGCTTACTTCGACGGCGCGGGCGCCGGGTTGAAATCCACCTTCGGCGCGGTCGAGATCTCCTTCTCGTTCGCGACCGAGAAATTCGGCTTCTCCTTGTAGCCGAACATCATCGCGGTGAGGTTGGACGGGAACGAGCGGATGGTGACGTTATAGTCCTGCACCGCCTTGATGTAGCGGTTGCGGGCGACCGTGATGCGGTTCTCGGTGCCCTCCAGCTGCGACATCAAATCCTTGAACAGCGCGTCCGACTTGAGCTGCGGGTAGTTTTCCGTGACCACGAGGAGCCGCGACAGCGCGCTGGAGAGCTCGCCCTGGGCGGCCTGGAACTTCTGGAACGCGGCGGGATCGTTCAAGACCTCCGGCGTCGCCTGGATGCTGCCGACCTTGGCGCGGGCATTGGTGACGCCGAGCAGCACGTCCTTTTCCTGCTGGGCAAAGCCCTTCACCGAGTTGACGAGGTTGGGCACCAGATCGGCGCGGCGCTGATACTGGTTCACGACCTCGGACCAGTTCGCCTTGATCTGCTCGTCCTCGCTCTGGATTGCGTTGTAGCCGCAATTGGTCAGGCTCAGCGAGGCCAGCGCCGCCAGCACGGTCAGGATCTTGCGCATTAAATTTCTCCCGGTGGAATCTGGCGCAAGGTAGCAGAACGACTCCGCGGGGTGTCGAGATTTCTTCCGTCATTCCGGGGCGCGAAGCGAACTATGGTGCGCAATTGCGCACCTGAGAATCTCGAGATTCCGGGTTCGGTGCTTCGCATCGCCCCGGAATGACGGCAGTAGATACCCGCACGCCAGCCAATTTACGCAAGCCTCTTGCCTATCCGCAGGCGACATAGTCAACTCTCGGCAACAAGACGAAAAACGCTAGGGGAGAGCGCGATGAGCTCGTTCGAGACCATCCTCGTGGAGAGGCCGGAGCCGGCGATCGTCCGTGTCGTGATGAACCGGCCCGAGGCGCGCAACGCGCAGAACCTGCAGATGACCTACGACCTCAACGCCGCCTTCGACGAGGCGGTGCAGGACGACGCGGTCAAGGTGATCATCCTCGCCGGCAACGGGCCGCATTTCTCCTCCGGCCACGATCTGCGGCCGGGCGGGAAGAACACCGCCGGCACGGATTTTCCGCCGATCGGAAATTGGGGCGGTTTCGCCGAGCCAAACGCGCACGGCCGCTTCGCACGCGAGCAAGAAATATATCTCCAGATCACGCGGCGCTGGCGCAATCTGGCAAAACCGACCATTGCCGAGGTGCACGGCAAGTGCATCGCGGGCGGATTGATGCTGGCCTGGGCCTGCGACCTCATCGTCGCCAGCGACGATGCGCAGTTCTGCGACCCCGTCGTCACCATGGGCGTCTGCGGCGTCGAATGGTTCGTGCATCCCTGGGAGCTGGGCGCGCGCAAGGCCAAGGAGTTCCTGTTTACCGCCGACAGCTGGAGCGCGCAGGAAGCGCATCAGCTCGGCATGGTCAACCAGGTGGTGCCGCGTGCGGAGCTGTCGGCGCGCGTGCTGGAGCTGGCGCGCCGGATCGCATCAAAGCCGTCGTTCGCGCTCAAGCTCACCAAGGAAGCGGTGAACCGCTCGGTCGACGTGATGGGACAGCCCGCCGCGATCGACCAGGCCTTTGCGCTGCATCAGCTCTGTCACGCTCACAATCTCCAGGAGTTCGGCATGATCGTCGATCCATCCGGCTTGCATCCCTCCGTGCGCAAGCCGCCGGCGGCCGCGGAGTAAGGACATGGATCTCAATCTCAGCGACGAGCAACGACTGCTGCGCGAAAGCGCGGAACGCTTCGTGACCGAGAGCTACGATGCCGATCACCGCCGCAAGATGGCGAACGATCCGCTCGGATACAGCCCTGCGGTGTGGAAACAGTTCGCCGAGCTCGGCTGGCTCGCGCTGCCGATCCCCGAGGAGTTCGACGGGCTCGGCAGTGGCGTGGTCGAGATCGGCATCTTGATGGAAGCCTTCGGCCGCGGGCTGGTGTCGGAGCCCTATGTGGCAACGGTGGTGCTGGGCGCAGCGCTGATCGACCGATGCGGCAGTGCAGCCCAGAAGCAGGCAATCCTGCCGAAGGTCGCGGACGGTTCGTTGAAGCTCGCCTTTGCGCATTCCGAGCGCGCTGCCCGGTTCGATCTCGCCAAGGTCGCCGCCACCGCGAACAAGACGGCGCAGGGCTGGCGCCTTGCCGGCAGCAAGATCGCGGTGCTCGACGGCCACGCCGCCGATGAGATCGTTGTCTCGGCGCTGATCCATGATCATCACGGCCCTTCGGGGCGGATCGGCCTGTTCCTGGTACGGGCGACCGCGCCAAGTCTTTCGATCAGCGACTATCCCCGCCTTGGCGGCGGGCGGGCCTGCAACATCGAGCTGTCGGGCGTGGAGCTGCCGGAGGACGCGCTGCTCGGCGACGGACACGACGCCCTGCCCGCGATCGAATGGGCCGTCGATCGCGCCATGGCCGCGCTCGGCGCGGAAGCCGTCGGCATCATGCAGACGCTGCTCGACACCACGCTGGAATATACCAAGATTCGAAAACAGTTCGGACGGCCGCTCTCGGCCAACCAGGTGATCCGTCATCGGCTCGCCGACATGGCGATGCAGGTGGACGAGTCACGCTCGATGGCGCTGCGCGCCGCGCTGAAGGCGGATGCTGCGCCGGTCGAACGGGCGCGCGCCGCTTCCGGCGCGAAAGCAAAAATCGGCAAATGCGCGCGCTTCGTCGGCGAGCAGTCGATCCAGCTTCACGGCGGCATGGGCGTCACCGAGGAGCTCGAGGTCGGCGCCTATTTCAAGCGCCTCGTCGCCTTCGACACGCTGTTCGGCGGCAGCGCGCATCACTATGCCCGCCACGCCCGGCTTGGCCGCACATCCGTGCCCGCCTGACACGAGGAGCGCATCATGGACCTCACGTTCAATGCCGACGAGCGCGCCTTCCAGAGCGAGGTGCGCGGCTTCATTGCGAATAATCTCACTGAGGAGATGAAGCGCGCAACCGCGCTGACGCCGTCGGTATTCTCCGACCCCGATATCGGCATGGCCTGGCAGCGCGCGCTGCACCGGCAGGGTTGGGGCGCGCCGGGCTGGCCGGTCGAATATGGCGGTCCCGACTGGACGCCGGCGCAGCGCTGGATTTTCGAGACCGAGTCCGCGCGGGCTGGCGTGCCCAATGTGAACGTCATGGGCGTGAAGATGGTCGGGCCCGTCATCATCGGCTTCGGCTCGCCCGAGCAGAAGAATTTCTATCTGCCGCGTATCCTCTCCGGCGAGGACTATTGGTGCCAGGGCTATTCCGAGCCGGGCTCGGGCTCCGATCTGTCCTCGCTGAAGACCCGCGCTGTGCGCGACGGCGACGACTACATCATCAACGGCACAAAAATCTGGACCACGCATGCCCACCACGCCAACCGCATGTTCGCGCTGGTGCGCACCAGCGACGGCGAGCGCCAGCAGGACGGCATCAGCTTCATCCTGATCGACATGACGACGCCGGGCATCACCACGCGCCCCATCCTCACCATCGGCGGCGACCACGAGGTCAACCAGGTGTTCTTCGACGACGTGCGCGTGCCCGTCGCCAACCGCGTCGGCGATGAGGGCAAGGGCTGGACCTACGGCAAATACCTGCTTGAGTTCGAGCGCGGCTCCGGCATCGCCTCGGCCAAGCTGCGCGAGGGGCTGAAGGCGATCGCCGAGCTCGCCGAATCCGACCTGACCGGCCGTGCCATCGACAGCCCCGATATCGCGAGCCGCATCTCCGAGGTCGAGGTCGACATCGATGCGCTGGAGATGACCGAGCTGCGCGTGCTCTCGGCGCTGCAGACCGGGCAGAATCCCGGCGCGGTGTCGTCGATCCTGAAGCTGCGCAACAGCGAGATCCGCCAGGCCGTGACGCGGTTAGGCGTCGACGTGATCGGTCACGACGCCCTCGCCGTCGAGCCGATGCGCCCGCTCTACAAGCTCAACCACGAGCCGGCGACGCCGGAGGACATGCTGACGGTGGTGCCGGAATATCTCAACGGGCGGGCCTACACGATCTTCGGCGGCACGTCGGAGATCCAGCGCGATATTATCGCGAAGATGATGCTGGGGATTTGAGGGGGTCACGGCTCGCTCTTTCGTCATTGCGAGGAGCCCTTGCGACGAAGCAATCCAGAGTCCCTCCGCGGAGGAATCCTGGATTGCTTCGCTACGCTCGCAATGACGTCGTGGCGATAGCGCGGCCAGGATTTCGCCGCGCCTCATCCGGGCCGCGCTGAAAGTCCTAACCCGCCTTCGCGTCCCTGATCGCCTGCCAGATCTTCTGCGGCGTCAGCGGGGTATTCAGCTGGGTGATGCCGAGTTCGGCGAGCGCGTCCATCACGCCGTTGGTGACGCAAGGCGGGCCGCCGATGGCGCCGGATTCGCCGCAGCCCTTGGCGCCGAGCGGATTGGTGCGGCAGGGCGCGGTATCATCGAGCGTCACCACGATGGCGGGAACGTCGTCGGCGCGCGGGATGCAGTAATCCTGGTAGCTCGCGGTGAGGAGCTGGCCGTCGGCATCGTACGACACACCCTCATACAGCGCCTGGCCGATTCCCTGCGCGACGCCGCCATGGATCTGGCCGGTGACCAGCATCGGGTTCACGGCGACACCGACGTCGTCGACGGTGGTGTAGCGCACGACCTTGGACACGCCGGTCTCCGGATCGATCTCGACCTCGCAGATATGCGTGCCGTTCGGCCAGCTCGGACCGTCCACCTCGCCTTCGGAATCGACGCTGAGCTTGGCGCCGCCTTCCTTCTCGGCGAGATCGAACAGGCTGATGCGGCGGTCGGTGCCGACCACGGTGAGCATGCCGCCCTGATACTCGATGTCCTCGACCGAGGTCTCCAGCACGTTGGCCGCCTTCTCGCGCGCCTTCTGGATCAGGTCGTTCGAGGAGACCGCGACTGCCGTGCCGCCGACGAACAGCGAGCGCGAGCCGACGCTGCCGAAGCCCATGGCCAGATCCGTGTCGCCCTGGACGACGTCGATCTTGTCCATGGCAATGCCGAGCGTGTCGGAGATCATCTGGGTGTAGGTGGTCTGCAGCCCCTGCCCCATCGCCATGGTGCCGGAATGCAGCACGACGCGCCCTTGCGAGGTCGCATGCAGGCTGACCTTCTCGGTGTGAGCGCGGCCGCCCGTCCACTCGATGTAGGAGGTGAGGCCGCGACCGTAGAGCAGGCCCTTCTTCTTCGCAGCCTTCTTGCGCGCGGCAAAGCCATCCCAGTCGGCGAGCTTGACGGCGCGGTCGAGCATGTGGGCGAAGGCACCGGAATCGTAAACCTGGCCGGCCGCATTGGTGTAGGGCAGCTGACCCGGCTTGATGTAGTTCGCTTTCCGGATCGCGCGCGGATCCATGCCGATCTTTCGCGCGGCGGCGTCGAAGAGACGCTCGACGATGAACACCGCCTCGGGACGGCCGGCGCCGCGATAGGCACCGACCGGCGCGGTGTGGGTCATCACCGACTGCACCTCGAAATGCACCAGCGGCAGGTCGTAGACGCCGGTCTGCACGAACGGCCCGAGCACCAGCGGAATGATGTTGGCCGCGCCCGAGGAATAAGCGCCGGTGCAGCCGATCGACTTGACGCGATAGGCCAGCACCTTGCCCTTCTCGTCGAGTGCGAACGAGGCCGTCGAGGTCAGATCGCGGCCGTGGGTGCCGCCGACGAACTCGTCGGTGCGGTCGCCGCGCCAGCGGATCTTCTTGTTCAGCTTGGTCGCGGCGTAGGCGACGATGCCGTCTTCGGGATAAAGGTTGGTCTTCTGGCCGAAGCCGCCGCCGATGTCGCCGACCAGCACGCGCACGCTGTCCTTCGGGCGCTTGAGCACGGCTTCCGCCAGCACGTCGCGGGTCGAGGCCGGGGTCTGCGACTGCACATGCAGCAGCAGACGGCCGGTCTTCTTGTCGATCTCGGCAATGGTCGAGCGCGGCTCCATCGCCGAGGGCACGAGGCGCTGGCTGACGATGTCGAGCTCGACGGTATGCGCAGCCTTGGCGAACGCCTCGTCCGCCTTGGCGGCGTCGCCGTAAGCCATCGCGCCGACGATGTTGTCGGGCGCCTCCGGCCACACCACGGGCGCGCCGGGCTTCACGGCTTCGACGGGATCGACCACCGCGGGCAGCACGTCATATTCGACCACGATCGCTTCCGCCGCGCTCTGCGCGTCCGCGCGCGAGGAGGCAACGACCGCAGCAACGGCCTCGCCGGCATAGCGCACGATCTCATGGGCGAGCAGGCGGCGCGGCGGCACCGTCATCGGCTTGCCGTCGGGGCGCTTGAAGATGCTCAGGGTCGGGATGGTGCCGATGTCGTCCTTGACGAGGTCGGCACCGGTGTAGACGGCGGCGACGCCCGGCATCGCGGCAGCAGCGCTGGTGTCGATCGAGACGATCCTGGCATGCGCATGCGGCGAGCGCAGCACATGCAACCACAACGCGCCATCCTCCGGCTTGTCGTCGATGAATTGCCCCTTCCCGGTCAGCAGCCGCTGGTCTTCCAAACGCTTGACGGGCTGGCCCGCTCCGAAACGCAAATTGCCGGGAAGAATGTTCATTCCGTGGGGTCCTCAGGGGTCATTTCGAAACTGCGGGCAGCCTTTTAGCGGATCGACCGGAGGCATACCAGCCGCGGTTTTGGGCGGGATATCCACGGATTCGGCATGCCCGGATTGTCTTCGAGACCGTCATTCCGGGGCGATGCGCAGCATCGAACCCGGAATCTCGAGATTCTCAGGTGCGCAATTGCGCACCATAGTTCGTCCTTCGGACGCCCCGGAATGACAGCAGCTACGCCAGCTCCCGCAGCGCCGCCTCCACCACCTTGCGCGCATCTGATGTCAGCGGGGCCTGCGGCGGGACGGGGTCGCCGACGTCGTAGCCCTGGATGGCGAGGCCCGCCTTGATGCAGGCGGCGAGGTTGAAGCGGGCGAAGGCCTCGTTGATGCGCCACAGCCGGCGCTGGAGCGCCATGGCCTCGTCCCAGCGGCCGGCCTTGCCGAGGTCGTAGAGCTGAACGCTCTGGCGCGGGATGATGCAGGCCGGGCCCGCCATCCAGCCGAGCCCGCCGATCAGCATCACCGCGGCCGGGATGTGGGCCGAGGCCGAGAACACGCGCAAGCTGTCGCCGCAGCGGTTCATGATCGAGAGCAGCCGGCCGGTGTTGGTCGAGGCGTCCTTGATGTAGCCGATGCGCGGATGCTCGGCGAGGCGCGCAATGGTGTCGAGCGTCAGGTCGGAGCGCTGGAATTGCGGGTTGGTGTAGATGACGACGGGAATGTCCACGGCATCCGCGATGGCGCGGAAGTAGGATTCGACCTGGGCATCGGTCAGCGGAAAATACGCCTCCAGGATCGCCAGGATGCCGTTGGCGCCGAGCTTTTGATACGCCCTCGCCTGCGCCACCGCATCCGCGGTCGAGGTGGAGGCGACCCCGGCCACGACAGGCACGCGGCCTTTCGCGGCTTCGATCGTGGTCTTGACGATCGCGCTCCGCTGGACCGCATTGAGGTAGGCGAACTCGCCGGTCGAGCCCAGCGGCGTCAGTCCATGCACGCCGGCGCCGATCAAATCGTCGCAGAGCCTTGCGAGCACGTTCGTCCGCACCGTGCCGTCCGCATCGACGGGGGAGACGAGGTAGGGGAAGACGCCGTGGAATTCGGACATGTCGGGGCTCCGGGAGCTGGCACCCCGGAGGTATTAGCAATGCCCGCCCCGGCGATCAAACCTTGAGCAAGCGCACCCGCGTGCCCCAGGGATCGATCGCTTCCAGGCCATCGGCAAGCGCGGTGACCTTCACGCCGCTCTTGCGCAGGCGCTCTTCCTGGGCGGCGAGCAGCTCCTGCTTCGCCATCACCAGCGAGAACCAGGCGAGCCCGGTCGCGGATTCGTCGCGCTGGCCGGCGCCCTCGCTCTGCCAGACATTCATGCCGAGGTGATGGTGATAGCGCCCCGACGACAGGAACGCCGCGCCGTTGCGCTTACGGGTCGGGTCGAGGCCGACCGTGCCGTGATAGAATCGCTCGGCCTCGGCGAGATCGCCGACGCGCAGATGCATGTGGCCGACGCGCAGTCCGTCCGGCGCCTTGGCATAGTCGGGGACGCGCGTATTGGTCAGCGACAGCAGGTCGGGGATGTTGAGCTCGTCGGTCGCCATCTTCACGCTGCCCTCGCTCCACTGCCATTGCGAGGGATCGCGGTCGGCATAGACCTCGATGCCGTTGCCTTCGGGGTCGTCGAGATAGACGGATTCAGAGACGAGGTGATCGGCAAAGCCGGACAGCTTGACGCGATGCGCGGCCGCGTTCACCAGCCAGCGCGCCAGGTCCTTGCGCGTCGGCATCAGGAAGGCGGTGTGGTAGAGACCAGCGGCGGTGCGCGATTCAATCGCGGCATCGGGACGGGCCTCCAGCACCAGCAGCGTGAGGCCGGCCGTGCCGAGCCTCGCCATGGCCGGCGAGCGCTCCATCACGGTGAGCCCGATCACGTCGCGATAGTAGTTCGCGACGGTGTCGAGATTCTTGACCCGGAGCGTGACCATGCCGACCCGCATCGGCGTCCGGCTGGCATAGGTCGGGCCGCCGCCTTGCGGGTTGCCCTCGGCGCGCGCGGCCGCTGCGGCCGCCATCGCGAGCGAGCTAGCGCCGGCAAGTTGAAGCAGGGTGCGGCGGGTGAGATCGATGGTCATCGGGCGAGGCTCGCTGAAATCCTTGAGGCCATGGGGCGCAATTTCGGGATAGCTACACGTTCCCGTGAGGGGCTCCCAATCACATGTTCGTCGGCCGTGGTCTTACGGAGGCCCGTCCTGGTTCGAATCCTGGCCACCCGGCCAGTTTCGCAATCGCCCGCGACATCCCAGATTGAGGACAACGTTTAGGAGCTCGCCATGACCGACCCAACTCCTCTGTCCTCGCTGTCGTCCGCGCTCGCGGACGTGGTGGCGCGCACCGCGCCGTCCGTCGTCTCCGTGCATTCGCATCGCTCCCGCTCAACCGGCTTCGTCTGGAAGAGCGGGCTCATCGTCACCGCCGACGAGGCATTGGCCGACGAAGGCGAGGTCGAGATCGACCTCGCCGACGGCAGCCGGGTCGCCGCCACGATCGCCGGCCGCGACCATACGACCGACATCGCGCTGCTGCGCGCGGACATCGCGGTCGCGCCGGTCAAGCTGGACGCCACAGTGCCCGCGCTCGGCGCGCTGTCGATCGTGGTCGCCACCCATCGCGAGGCGCCGAGCGCCGCGCTCGGAATGGTGTCGGCGTCCGGCAAGGGCTGGCGCTCCCTGCGCGGCGGCGACATCGACGCCCGGATCGAGCTCGACGTCCGCCTCGGTGGCAGCCAGCAGGGCGGCCTCGCACTCGACGCATCGGGCGGTGCCTTCGGCATGGCTGTGCTTGGACCGCGGCGGGTGCTGGTGATACCGACCGCGACGATCGAACGCGTCGCGCCGCAGCTCGAGGCACGCGGCCGCATCGCCCGCGGATATCTCGGCCTCGGCCTGCAGCCGGTGCGGCTCGACGACGGCGTCGGTGCGATGGTGATGAATGTCGACAAGGCCGGTCCGTCGGCCGCGGCCGGCATCCGCCAGGGCGACGTGATCGTGGCCGTCAACGACCAGAAGCTGTCGGGCGTGCGCGCCCTGTCGCGGACGCTGGGTCCGGCCAGCGTCGGCGCAGTGGTCGATGTCGCGGTCCGCCGCGGCGGCGAGCCGGTCAGCTTCAAGGTCACCGTCGGCGAGAGGCCGGAGGCGTGAGCGCGGACAAGACGGCCGAGATCGTATTGTCGCTGGAGATCGACGATCCCGCGCTGGCCGATCGCCTAGCGGCATTGCTCGGCAATATCAGCGGGATTCGCCTCGCCGCACCCGGCGAGCAGGCGGCCGCGGCGATCGTCGCCCGCGATGTGCGGAGCATGCCCGCGGACATCGCGCTGACGCAGCGCGAACTCGACGTGTTGGCGCTGATGGCCGAGGGCGCCTCCAACAAGATGATCGCACGCCGGCTCGGCATTTCCGTGCACACCGTGAAGTTCCATGTCGGCTCGCTGCTCGACAAGCTCGATGCGACCGGCCGCACCGATGCGGTGGCGCATGCGGCACGCCGCGGCGTGATCGAGCTTTGACGCGGCTTATGGTGCCGAGGTCTTGGGAAACCGGAGCTGGACCGTCAGGCCCGGCGCATTGTCATGCAGCGCGATCTCGGCGCCATGAAGACGCGCCACCGCGGCGACGAGGCTGAGACCGAGGCCGTTGCCCGGCGTGTAGCGGCTCTGCTCGAGCCGGTAGAACCGCTTGAAGACGTGTTCGCGTTGTTCAGCAGGAATACCCGGACCGTCGTCGGCGATCGCGATGTCGGCACCGCCATCGGCGCTGCGGCAGGTCACCGTCACCTGTCCGCCTTTACAGCCGTGCTTGATCGCGTTGTCGACGAGATTGGCGACGGCATCGAACAGGAGGTCGCGATCGCCGGTCACCGGCACCTCGCGGTCCCCCTCCAGAACGAGCTGCGTCGCGACCTGCTCGGCCGCGGCGTCGTAGAGCTCGACGACCTCGCCGGCGATTTCAGTCAGGTTCAGCGCGCGAAAGGCACTGCGACGGGCCCGCGTCTCGATCTCCGAGATGCGGGTGATGGAGGCGAACATGCCGAGCACGGCGTCGAGATCCGCGATGGTGTCGCCGATCAGGGCGGCATCGGCCGCGCTGTTGCGCGGGGCATGATAGGCCTTCTCCAGCCGGCCGCGCATGCGCGTCAGCGGCGTGCGCAGATCGTGGGCGACGTTGTCGCTGACCTGTTTGACCTCGCCCATCAGCGTCTCGATGCGGTCGAGCATCTGGTTGAGGTTTTCGGCGACGCGGTCCCACTCGTCGTGGCTGCCGCGCAAGGGGATGCGCCGGTCGAGGCCGGACAGCATGATGGCGCGGCTGGTGGCGTTGATCTCCTCGATCCGGCCGACCGTCCGCCGCGTCACCAACACCGCCGCCAGCCCGGCGAGAGCGAGGAGCAGCACGGCGACGGCAACCATCGCGAGCTCGATCATGCCGGTGAAGCCGTCGTGATCGACGGCAGCGCCGAGCCGGCGCTCCACATAGGCGAGCGTCCCGAAATAGACGTAGGCCATGATCGCCGCGACGATCAGCCCGAATGCGGCGATCGCCATCAGCGCCAGGCGGAAGGTCGAGGAGCGAAGTGTCTTAGCCAGGAGCACGGAGGCAATATCCGATGCCGCGGATGGTGTGGATCAGCGGATAGGCCTGGGCATCGTCCACCTTGCGGCGGACGCGTCCGACATAGACGTCGATGATGTTGGTGGAGGGATCGAAATGCAGGTCCCAGACGTGCTGCAGCAGCATCGCGCGGGAGACGACGCGGCCTTCGTTGCGGACGAGATATTCGAGCAGCTGGAACTCGCGCGGCAGCAGCGGAATCTTGCGGCCGCGGCGGAAGGCAGCGCGCGCAATCAGGTCGACGGCGAGGTCGCCGACGCGCAGCAGCGTCTCCTTGGCGATGACGTCGCTGCGCCGGCCGAGGGCTTCCAGCCGGGCCAGCAGCTCGATGAAGGAGAACGGCTTGACGAGATAGTCGTCGCCGCCGGCGCGCAAGCCGCGGACGCGGTCATCGACCTCGCCGAGCGCGGAGATGATCAGGAAGGGCGCAGCGACGCCGTCGTCGCGCAATTGGCGCATCACAGCGATGCCGTCGATGTCGGGCAGCATGCGATCGATGGTGATGACGGCATAGTCGCGCGCGGCGCCGTGGCTCAGGGCTTCGCGCCCGGTGGCGGCGAGGTCGACGTCATAGCCGGAGGTCGTCAGCTCCTCGACGAGCTGGCCTGCGGTTTCCGGATCGTCCTCGACGACCAGGATGCGGCGGTGACCTCCGGTCATGCAAAACTCCGCGCGACGATCGCCACCAGACTATCCCGTTCCGGGGCTGAGCGGAACTGTCCGATGGCGATCGCGACAATGGTGCGGTACGGCGATGCGACTACCAGTAGTCTCCGCACACATTGACCCATCGCCATCCCCAGGGCGTCCAGTTCCTGCGCCAGCAGCCATCGTCGTAGCCGGCGTAGACGAAAGGCGCGCCGAAGACGGCGAAACGACGGAAGTGGTGATGGCGGAAGAAGCCGTGATGGCCGTGCCAGCCGGCGCCGGCAAAGCGTGGCCCGATCGCCGCATGGGCGAAACGTGCGCCGCCGAAGGCCGGACCGCCGACATGGGCGAAACGGGCACCGCCCATGCCGCCGACATGCATGCCGCCGAAGCCGCCCGCGTGCATGCCGCCGCCAAAATGGCCGCCACCGCCAAAGCCGCCGTGACCTCCGCCGCCGAAGCCGCCGCCATGACCGCCACCACCGCCGCCACGGGCCAGCACCGGTGACGCGAGCGCCATCGTCGCGGCGACGACCACCGCGGTGAGGCCCTTGAGAAGCCTGTTGTGCATCGAAGCATCCTCCTTGCAGCGCGGCAGTCTCCGTGCCGCGCGAGGAGGATCAGACGAGAGGAAGCGCCCTTCAACTTACAAACGCGCCAGATTCTGACGCGGGAGTTAGGGAGGGCGCGCGCCCCGCACTCTCCTCGTCATTGCGAGGAGCCCTTGCGACGAAGCAATCCAGACTGTTTCCGCGGAGACAGTCTGGATTGCTTCGCGGAGCCTGTCATCGGGCCGCGCTTCGCGCGGACCCGGTGGCTCGCAATGACTGACGTGGAGAAAGTCTTCCGTACGTCGAACAGCTAACCTCTCCCCGCAAAGGGCGGGGAGAGGTTAAGAACGAGCTACGCCCGCTTGCCGTTATTCTTCTCCGCAGCCCTGCGCATCGCCTCGGCGAGCGCGCCGCCGCCGGAGGATTCCTGCTTGCGCGGGGCGGAGGACGTCATGCGGCTGGCGTTGCGCGAGCTGTTGTCGCGCTGCATGCCGGGGGCGTCCTTGTTGGAGCCGACCTCGTCGTCGAGGCGCAGGGTCAGCGAGATGCGCTTGCGGGCGACCTCGAAGTCCAGCACCTTCACCTTGACGATGTCGCCGGGCTTCACCACCTCGCGCGGATCCTTGATGTAGTTCTTGGACATCGCGGAGATGTGAACGAGACCGTCCTGGTGCACGCCGATATCGACGAAGGCGCCGAAGGCAGCGACGTTGGTCACAGTGCCTTCGAGGATCATGCCCTTCTGGAGATGCTTGATCTCCTCGACGCCCTCCTTGAAGACGGCAGCCTTGAACGCCGGACGCGGGTCGCGGCCGGGCTTTTCCAACTCCTTCAAAATGTCGGTGACGGTCGGCAGGCCGAAGGTCTCGTCGACGAAATCCTTCGGCTTCAGCGTGCGGACGATCTCGCTCGAGCCGATCAGCGCCTTGATGTCGCTCTTGGTCGCCGCGAGGATGCGGCGCACCACCGGATAGGCTTCGGGATGCACGCCGGAGGCATCGAGCGGGTCCTCGCCGCCGAGGATGCGCAAAAAGCCCGCGCACTGCTCGAACGCCTTCGGGCCGAGCCGCGGCACGTCCTTGAGCGCCTTGCGCGACTTGAATGGGCCGTTGGCGTCGCGGTGCGCCACGATGCTCTGGGCCAGGCCGGAGCCGACGCCCGACACCCGCGCCAACAGCGGGGCGGACGCTGTGTTGACGTCGACGCCGACCGCGTTCACGCAGTCTTCGACCACGGCGTCCAGTGACTTTGCGAGCTTGGCCTGGCCGAGATCGTGCTGATACTGGCCGACGCCGATCGCCTTGGGCTCGATCTTGACGAGCTCGGCGAGCGGATCCTGCAGGCGCCGTGCGATCGAGACAGCGCCGCGCAAGGTAACGTCGAGGCCGGGCAGTTCTTCCGAGGCGAAGGCGGAGGCCGAATAGACCGACGCGCCGGCTTCCGACACCACGATCTTGTTCATCTTCAGATCAGGGAGCCCCTTGACCAGTTCGCCCGCGAGCTTGTCGGTCTCGCGCGAGGCGGTGCCGTTGCCGATTGCGATCAGTTCGACACGGTGCTTGATCGCGAGCTTGCCGAGGATCGCGAGCGCCTCGTTCCATTGCCGCTGCGGCTCGTGCGGATAGATCACGGCGGTGTCGACGACCTTGCCGGTCGCGTCGGTCACCGCGACCTTGACGCCGGTGCGGTAGCCGGGATCGAGGCCCAGAGTGGCGCGGGTGCCGGCGGGCGCAGCCAGCAGCAGGTCGCGCAGGTTGGACGCAAACACGCGGACGGCTTCGGTCTCGGCCGCATTCCACAGCCGCATGCGCAAATCGATGTTGAGATGCACCTGGATCTTGGTGCGCCAGGCCCAGCGCACGGTGTCGAGCAGCCAGCGGTCGCCGGCGCGCTTGAGATCGGCGATACCGAACCGCTTCATGATCTTCAGCTCGTAAGCGCCCGGCACGCCGGCGGGCGGCGCTTCCTCCGCCTGGATCTGCAGGTCGAGGATCTCTTCCTTCTCGCCGCGGAACATCGCGAGGATGCGGTGCGAGGGCAGCTTGGTCAGCGGCTCCGAGAACTCGAAATAGTCGGCGAACTTCTCGCCCTCGGTCTTCTTGCCCTCGCGCACCTTGGAGGCCATGCGCGCGTTGGTCCACATCTCCTCGCGCAAGCTCCCGATCAGGTCGGCATCCTCGTCGAAGCGCTCGACCAGGATGGCGCGGGCGCCGTCGAGCGCGGCGGCGGCATCCGCCACGCCCTTCTCGGCGTTGATGAAGCCTTCCGCCACGACCTTCGGATCGTTGCCGGGCTCGGCCATGAGCTGATTGGCGAGCGGCTCGAGGCCGGCCTCCTTGGCGATCTCGGCTTTGGTGCGGCGCTTCGGCTTGAACGGCAGATAGATGTCTTCGAGGCGCGCCTTGCTGTCGGCGGCCATGATGGTGGCTTCCAGCGCGGCATCGAGCTTGCCCTGCTCGCGGACCGATTCGAGGATGGCCTTGCGGCGGTCTTCCAGCTCGCGCAGGTAAACCAGGCGCTCCTCCAGGGTGCGCAATTGCGCGTCGTCGAGCGCACCGGTCGCTTCCTTGCGGTAGCGCGCGATGAAGGGAACCGTGGCGCCGCCGTCGAGCAGCGTCACCGCCGCCTCGACCTGCTCCGCCCGTACCCCAAGCTCCTGCGCAATCTTCTGGTTGATATTTGCCACGCGAGAATCCCTCTATCCAAGCACGCGACGCAGACCGAAATCCGGCCGCGGGACGCCGCTTATGGACCAACCAAGGTTGATTCATCAAGGTGCGGCGCGCAACCGTCGACAGAGGATTTTTTTGTTGAACCGATGCGATCCCGCCACAATCGTGGGGATGGCGGTGGGGGTTGCTATCGCAATGCAAGGTCTCGTAGCCCGGATGGAGCGTAGCGAAATCCGGGGTTTGCGCCAGAAGCACGAAGGTCCCGGATTACGCTGCGCTCCATCCGGGCTACGGGCTTTCGCCAGGACGACGACGGGGATTGACAGCCGCCCCCGTTCCACTGCTGGTGAACTCGCCGGACCACCGAACTGCATGCGAGGACTACAATGCCCACCACATCGGTCGGCGTCTTCAAGATCGCCACCAGCGGCCCCGGCGACGTCTCCGGCCTGATGGCTATGATTGGCTCCGGCGCGATCGATCCGGCATCGATCCTGGCGGTCCTCGGCAAGACCGAAGGCAATGGCGGCGTCAACGATTTCACCCGGGAATATGCCGTGGCCGCGCTATGCACGGCGCTGGGACCAAAGCTCGGCCTGTCGCCGGAAGCCGTCGAGCAGCGCATCGCCTTCGTGATGTCGGGCGGCACCGAAGGCGTGCTGAGCCCGCATCTCACGGTGTTCACGCGGAGCGAGGCCGACCGCCCGGCAGGCGTTTCCGGCAAGCGCCTCGGCATCGGCATGGCACACACGCGGGATTTCCTGCCCGAAGAGCTCGGGCGTTCTGCGCAGATCATTGAGACGGCCAAGGCCGTGAAGGCGGCGATGGCGGATGCCGGCATTTCCGATCCTGCCGACGTTCATTTCGTGCAGATCAAGTGTCCGCTGCTCACCAGCGAGCGCGTCGAAGCAGCAAACGCACGCGGCAGCAAAACAGCCACGACCAGCGCCTACAGCTCGATGGCCTATTCGCGTGGCGCCTCCGCGCTCGGGGTTGCGGTCGCGCTCGGCGAAATCTCATCCGATCTTCGCGACCAAGACGTGCTGCACCGCTACGACCTGTTCTCCAAGGTCGCCTCGACCTCATCGGGGATCGAGCTGATGCACAACGTCGTCATCGTGCTCGGCAACTCCGCATCATCAGCGAGCGAATTCGAAATCGGGCATGCCGTGATGGACGATGCGATCGATGCCGCGGCGGTGATGTCGGCGCTGACGAGCGTCGGGCTTGGCGCCACGCCGCAGCCGGGCCGCGCGCTCGTCAACATCTTCGCCAAGGCCGAGGCCTCGCCCGACGGCAGCGTGCGCGGCTTTCGCCACACCATGCTCGAGGATACCGACATCAGCTCGACTCGGCATGCCCGCGCAGCTGTCGGCGGCCTGATCGCGGGTCTTTCCGGCACCAGCGCGGTCTATGTTTCCGGCGGCGCCGAGCATCAGGGCCCGGCCGGCGGCGGCCCGGTTGCGGTCATCGCGCGCCTGCCTTAAGGACCCGCCGACCTCTCCACCGGGCGCAACCCTGCCCTTCGCCCCGGCTCAGTTGATTCACGCGGCCCCTTGCGAAAAAGGTGGATCCGCTACCCAAGGGGATTTTGACGACATGACTTTGCCGATGAGCTGGAATGAATGGGCGCAGCACGATGGCGTCGCGCTGGCGGCCCGCGTCCGCAAGGGCGAGCTGACGGCAAAGGAACTGGCGCGGCAGGCAGCGGCGGGCGTCGCCAAGGTCAATCCGGCACTGTCGGGGGTGGTCGAGCTGTTCGAGGACGTGATCGCCGATCCCGCCAAGGACGGCGCCAACCTCGGCGGTCCCTTCGCCGGCCTGCCCTTCCTGATGAAGGATCTCGGCCCGACCATGAAGGGCCGGCTGCAGGAGATGGGCTCGCTCCTGATGCGCGGCAATCGCGCGGCGGCCGATACGTTCCTCACCGGCAAATTCCGCCAGGCAGGGCTCAACCTGATCGGGCGCACCACGACGCCGGAATTCGGCGTGTGCTCTTCGGCCGACAATCCCGCCGTCTACGTCACGCGCAACCCCTGGAATACCGATTACACCACCTGCGGCTCGTCGGCCGGCAGCGCCGCGATGGTGGCCGCGGGCGCGGTGCCGATCGCGCACGCGACCGACGGCGGCGGCTCGATCCGCATTCCCGCCGGCGTCAACGGCAATATCGGCCTGAAAGTGTCGCGCGGCGTGTTCTCGCTGGCGCCGCACATGTCCGACCTCACCGGCCTCGTCTCGATCCAGGGCTGCCAGTCGCGTTCGGTACGGGATACCGCCGCCTTCGTCGATCATGCACGCGGGCCCGCACCCGGCGAGTTCATGCCGTTCTGGACCACGGCGCAGCCCTATTCGGAAATGATCAAGCGCGATCCCGGCAAGCTTCGCATCGCGCTGTCGCATACATGGGGCGACTACACCGCGACGCCGGAGCTCGCGGCCGAGCTGGAGAAGACCGGGCGTTTCCTCGAAGGTCTCGGCCATCACGTCGACTACGCACTGCCCGAGCTCGACTTCCGCGCCGCCTTCGCGGCGCAGACCACCTGCTACATCAGCAATTTCGCAGTCGTGATCTCCAACATGCTCGCGGCGCGCGGGCTGGAGAAGCCGCCGGAAGATCTGATCGAGCCCATGAACATCCGCATCTGGGAAGCCGGCCGCCACACCACCTTCGCCGAGCGGGCGAAGATGCAGGGCGTGTTCAACACGACCTCGCGCGGCTTCGGCAGCTTCTTCGAGCAGTGGGACGTGATCCTCACGCCGATCACCGCGCTGCCGACGCCGAAGGTCGGCACGAAGGAATATCTCACCATCTCCGACAATCCCGACGTGCTCGACTGGTTCGGCAATCTCTGGCGCTTCTTCGCCTTCACGCCGCTCGCCAATCTCTGCGGCATGCCCGCGATCTCGATGCCGATGGCCGCGCAGGATCACGACCTGCCGCTCGGCATCCAGGCCATCGCCAAGCAGGCCAATGACGGCCTCCTGCTGCAGCTCGCCGCCCAGATCGAGCGCGCGCTCGACGGCAAGTGGAACGGCGGCCGGAAGCCGAAGGTGCATGTGAGCTGAGAGATCGCCCCGAAAGCTCATCCTTCGAGACGCCCGCCGTTGGCGGGCCCTCAGGATGAGGACCTGTTTCGCGGCGAGATATCAGCCCCTCAAACGACCCTTCAGTTCTTCACCGCGGGAATGATCTCGGCCGGCTGCTGCTGGCCCTGCTTGTACATCGCGAGCGCCTTGTCGAGTGCTTCGCGCAGCGCCAGCGCGGCGGCCACGCTGCAGCGCAGATGCGCGGTCTGGACCACGTCCACCCTGACCGCGGCACCGATCGGCATCAACAGGTTCGCGGCGAGCTCGATCTGGATCGCGCCGTTGTGATGGCCGAAGCAGGACGCACCGTCGAAATAGATGATCGGCGCCCGCTCCGAGCTGGTGGTCGAAATGGTGACGGGCCCCTGATTGGTGCCGGGCGTCTCGGGGTCGGTCATGGGCGCTCCTTGCGGGCATTGGACGAACGAAGGGCCCACCATCGTTGCTTTGGCTCGCCCTGTCGAGGCCAAACCGGCCCCGGGCAGAAGCCCCGGCCCAAAGCGCATTCACAGGTTTTGCGCGCCGCCCTGCGCTGGTCTAGAACATCGCCATGTCCACGCCAGCCACCACGCTCCCGTTCGAGGAACTCGCCGAGGCCATCAAGGGCCGCCGCTCCGACTACGGCCATATCAGCGGGCTCCAGCTCGACCGCTTCGCGCCCTGCGAGGCCTGGTCCAGCCTGCCCTATCGCCCCGTCTTCGTCGGCGACACCGAGACCGGCGTCCTGCATGGCGGCGTCGTCACCGCGATGCTGGACGAGAGCTGCGGCATGGCGGTGCAACTTGCGCTCGACGGCACGCGCGCCATCGCAACCCTCGATCTGCGCATCGACTACCAGAAGCCGGCAACGCCCGGCCTCGACATCAAGGCGCATTCGATCTGCTACCGCACCACGCGCTCGATCGCGTTCGTGCGCGCCACCGCCTATCAGGAGTCCGAGGACGAGCCGGTCGCGACCGCGACCGCCTGCTTCATGATCGGCGCCAATCGCACCAACATGCTCGCCGACCGCCGGATGGATGCGCGCAGCATCCCGACGCTGGAGGCACCGGAGGATCCGGACGGCCCGTTTGCACGCAGCCCGTTCGCGCGTGCGCTCGGCATCCGCGTCAACGACGACGGCACGCTGACGATGCCGTTCTCGCCGCAAATCATCGGCAATCCGATCCTGCCCGCGATCCACGGCGGCATGACCGGCGCCTTCCTCGAGACCACGGCCATCATCGGCGTGGCGCGCGAGCTCGGTGCCGCCGCACCGCCCAAGCCGATCGGACTCACTGTCAACTATCTGCGGTCCGGCCGCGCACTCGATACCTTTGCCAACGTCTCGATCGTGAAGCAGGGCCGCCGTATCGTCGCCTTCGAGGCCCGCGCCTGGCAGGACGATGCGGACAAGCCGATCGCCACCGCCTTCGGCCATTTCATGCTGCGCCCGACGCCCGGAAGTGACGACGAATAGACGTATTTTCCCTTGACGGCAGGGGGCTGGGCCACAACGATAGCGCGGTTCCCACGAGAGGTATTGGGTTGCGGCATCCGCTCGACATCGTTGCCATGTTCGCCGCGCTCTGGCTGCTGGCGTCGATGGTGCTCGACGCGCTGACGCCCAAGGAACTGACGGCGGTGATGATCGGCATCGCCATCGGACCCGCCATCATCATCACCGCCGTGTTCTACTACCTCCGCTGCCCGCGGCTGGATTTCGCGGTGATGTTCGCCGCGCTCTGGCTGATCTCCGATATCGCCATGGCGTTCATCTCGCAGATCCAGCTGCCGCACTTCCTGATCGTGCTCGGCTTCGTGCCTGCCGCACTGATCGGCGGCATCCTGCACTGGCAACGCTTCCAGCGCCGCCACGAGCGGTTGCCCGCGCCTTCGGTGAAGCGGGGCTAGCGCGGCAGCAGGTTCGTCTTCGCGAGATCGAGCACCTCGTCGCCGCGACCGTTCATCACCGCGCGCAGCACCCACAGGCTGAAGCCCTTGACCTGCTCCGCCGTGATGGTCGGCGGCATCGACAGCTCCTGCTTGGCGGTGACGACATCGAGCAGTGCAGGTCCGTCGTGCGCCAGCATCTCCTTCATCGCGCCCGGAAGCTCGCCGGGATCCTCGACACGCTTGGCGAAGATGCCCATCGCGCGCGCCATCGCGGCGAAATCGGGATTTTCGAGATCGACATTGGTGTCGACGAAGCCCGCCGCCTTCATCTCCAGCGCGACGAAGCCGAGCACGCCGTTGTTGAAAACCACGACCTTCACCGGCAGCTTCTCCTGCGTCAGCGTGATCAGATCGCCCATCAGCATGGTGAAGCCGCCGTCGCCCGACAGCGAGATCACCTGGCGGCCGGGCTGCGCGGCCTGCGCGCCGATCGCCTGCGGCATGGCGTTGGCCATCGAGCCGTGCACGAAGGAGCCGATCAACCGCCGGCGGCCGTTCATGTCGAGATAGCGCGCCGCCCACACCGTCGGCGTGCCGACATCGGCGGTGAACACGGCATCGTCGCTCGCATGGTCGCTGATGACCTTTGCGAGATATTGCGGATGGATCGGCTTGCTGCCGGGCGTGCCCTTGGCGAGCGAGTCCAGGCCTTCACGCGCCTTCTTGTAATGCGCGATGGCGTCGTCGAGATGTTTTCGCTGCGTCTTGGTCTTGAGCAGCGGCAACAACGCCTCGATGGTCAACTTGACGTCGCCGACGACGCCGAGATCGATCTTGGCGCGCCGGCCGAGATTTTCCGGGCGGATGTCGATCTGGGCGATTTTCGCATCGGCCGGAAAGAATTGCTTGTAGGGGAAGTCGGTGCCGAGCATCACCAGCGCCTCGCAGGCGTGCATGGCGGCATAGCCCGAGGAGAAGCCGATGAAGCCGGTCATGCCGACGTCGTAGGGGTTGTCGTATTCGACATGCTCCTTGCCGCCCAGCGCGTGCACGATCGGGCTCTTGAGGCTTTCTGCGAGCTGCATCAGCGGCGCGTGCGCGCCGGCGCAACCGCGGCCGCAGAACAGCGTGATGCGCTCGGCGCCGTTCAAGAGATCCGCGAGCGCCTTCAGCTCGTCGGCCTGCGGCACCACCTTCGGCGCGACAAGCGCAAGCCCGCGCGCGGTCGAGAGCGCGCGCTTGGGCGGGCTGCGGAACGCGACGTCGCCGGGCATCGCGACGACGGCGACGCCGCGCAGGCCGACCGCCGCACGGATGGCGTTCTCCAGCACGTAAGGCAGCTGGCTCGGGTCCGAGACCAGCTCGCAATAATGGCTGCATTCGCGAAACAGGTTCTGCGGATGGGTTTCCTGGAAATAGCCGCCGCCGATCTCGGCGGTCGGAATTTGCGCCGCGATCGCCAGCACGGGAACGCGGCTGCGATGCGCGTCGAACAGGCCGTTGATCAGATGCAGATTGCCAGGGCCGCAGGAGCCCGCGCACACCGCAAGGCTCCCGGTCATCTCGGCTTCGCCGGCCGCGGCGAACGCCGCGACCTCCTCGTGGCGGACATGGATCCATTCGATGGTGCCGCGGCGGCGCAGCGCCTCGGTCAGTGCGTTCAGGCTGTCGCCGACAATGCCGTAGATGCGCTTGACGCCGGCCTGTTCGAGCGTTGCCACGAACAGATCGGCTATGTTGTTGATCGCCATGTCGGTCTCCCTGATCTCGCTGGTGCAGCAAGATAGACAACGCGCGACATCGCCGCCATCACGGCTTGTTTATTGGCAGCTCAGTCTTTCGCAATCGCCCGATCGTAGGCCACAATCGTCACCTTCGCGCGCGCCGCAACATCGGCCGCCGTCATGCCCGGCTTGTAGAGGCTGGAGCCGAGACCGAAGGCAGTCACGCCGCCCTTGATATACTCCGCAAAATTCTGGTCGGAGACGCCGCCGACCGCGGCGATCATCACGCCGGCCGGCAGCACCGCCTTGATCGCGGCAATGCCTGACGCGCCGAGCACGCTCGCCGGAAAGAACTTCAGGCCCGATGCGCCGGAGCGCGCGGCAAGCAGCGCCTCGGTCGGCGAGAACACGCCGGGCAACGTCACCATACGGTGCTGATGCGCCCGCGCCAGCACCTCGGTGTCGACATTGGGCGAGACCATCAGCTTGCCGCCGGCGTCGTTGAGACGATCGACATCTGCGGCGGCCAACACGGTCCCGGCGCCGATCAGCACGCCTGAAGGCGCAAGCTTCGCCGCGAGCCCGATCGAACGGAACGGATCGGGCGAGTTGAGGGGAATCTCGATCGCGGTCATGCCGCCCTCGATCAGAACGCCGACGATCGCCTCGGTCTCCTCGGGCTTGATGCCACGCAGGATCGCGACCAGCGGACGCTTCATCGGCGGAAAGGGAACGCTCATCGCAAAAGTCCTTCTACTTCGTCCAGATCGCCGCCGCCGCCATCGACAGGCCGCGGCGGACGGCTTCATCCGCCTCGACCTGCTGCACCGTGACCGACAGCGTGTCGAAGGCAAGCCTGTACAGCGCCGCAAGCCGCCCCGATGCAACCAGCGTGATGCCGGCTTTCGGTACGGCGCCCGAAAGACCCGCCGCAAGCTCGACGCCGATCAACGTGCCCGACAGCGTTTCGCGTGCCGCAGCCGGCGTGGCGCCGAACAGCAACTGCCGCGCCCGCGCGCCGAACAGGAGATTGGCCGCGAAGGCCGGTGCCTCGAACGCAGCTTTCACCGCCGCCCTGAAGCTCGCAACATCCTCGGCCTCCTCGGCATTGGCAACCGCGAGCGACAGGATCGTCTCGCGCGAGACCACGCTGAAGAGTTCGCCGGTCATGAAGGTGGAAAAGCTCGCGACCGTGCCGTCCTTCACGCGCACCCATTTCGAATGCGTGCCGGGCATGCAGACCATCGCCTCGCCGGCGGCCTGAAGACCGAGCGCGCCGAGCAGCTGCGTCTCCTCGCCGCGCATCACATCGGGCGCGGCCGTGTCGCGCTGCGCGATACCCGGCAGGATGCGGATGTCGCGCGCCTCACCCGGCACGCGCGCCGCCTGCTTGAGGATGGCGGCGAGCGGCGCCGGCGTGTCGACATAGCCGGCCTCGACCCAGCCTGTCTTGGCGCCGGCCATGCCGCAGATGAGAACCGGCAGATCAGCGGGCGCCTCGACCGCGGCAAGATGCGATTGCAGCACGACAGCGAAGCCGGTCTTGGCCGCAGCCAGCATGCCCTCGCCGCTGCGGCGCTCGGCCAGCACCTTGCCGGCGCGATCAACCAGCCACAGGCGAAAACTGCTGGTGCCCCAGTCCACCGCGACATAGGCGGGTTCGGTCATCCTATCCTCGTCTCACCGGCAAGACGCCGTCTCGCGACAATGAGACGCCGTCCAGCAAATCCGCCCCGGGATATCGACTATTGCCCCGGCAAACCAGCCTTTTCTCGCAAGCCAGGGGCGCGATGCGCGCTGGCACACCGCTTGCTGAAGCCTCTCCACTCACATCCGTGAACCGCGCAGCAAGACGCGTCAATTATGGAGAGGAAACCCATGGAGATCGGCTACTTCACGATGCCTTCGCACCCGCCGGAGTGCGGCCTGAAGGAAGGCAACGACTGGGACCTGCAGGTCATGCGCTGGCTCGATGAGCTCGGCTATCAGGAGGCCTGGGTCGGCGAGCATCACACCGCGCCCTGGGAACCCAATCCCACGCCGGACCTGCTGATCGCGCAGGCCCTGATGCAGACCAAGAAGCTTCGCATCGGGCCGGGCGGATTCCTGCTGCCCTATCACCACCCGGCCGAACTCGCCAACCGCGTCGCCATGCTCGACCATCTCTCCGAGGGCCGGCTGAATTTCGGCGTGGCGGCTTCGGGACTGCCGAGCGACTGGGCGATGTTCAACGTCGACGGCATGAGCGGCCAGAACCGCGACATGACCCGCGAGGCGCTGGAGATCATCCTGAAGCTGTGGACCGAGCCCGCGCCCTTCACCCACAAGGGCAAGTTCTGGACGGTGACCAAGCCGGACACGATGTTCGACTTCCTCAAGCCGCACATCAAGCCGCTGCAGGCGCCGCATCCGCCGATCGGCGTTGCCGGCCTCTCGAAGAACTCGGACACGCTGAAGCTCGCCGGCGAGCGCGGCTTCATTCCGATGAGCCTCAACCTCAACCCGGCCTATGTCTCCAGCCATTGGGATTCGGTCGAGGTCGGCGCCGCCAAGACCGGGCGCAAGCCGAACCGGCAGGACTGGCGCCTCGTGCGCGAGGTGTTCGTCGCCGATACCGACGAGGAGGCCTGGAGGCTCTCGACCGGCGACATGATGGGCCGGATGATGAGCGAGTACTTCCTGCCGCTGCTCGGCCATTTCGGCTTCAAGGACTATCTGAAGCACGCCCCTGATGTCCCCGACAGCGACGTCACGGTCGAATATTGCGCCAAGCGGAACTGGATCGTCGGCTCGCCCGCGACCGTCGCCGAGAAGATCGAGAAGATCTACGACGAAGTCGGCGGCTTCGGCGTGCTGCTGGTGTTCGGCTTCGACTACAAGCACAAGGCCGAGGCCTGGCACCACTCGCTCTCGCTCTTGAAGAACGAGGTGATGCCGCGCCTGAAGCATCTCGGCTCCGCGAAGAAGGCGGCTTGACGCCGGTGCGGGTGCGGCGCGATCGTGCCGCACCCGCATTCATTTCGGAGATGTCCGCGTGACGGTCGACGCCAATCCTCTCGACGCAAAGGATTTCAAGCAGGCGATGCGCCAATGCGCCGGTGCCGTGGCGCTGGTCACGGTCGGCGCCCAGCACGGCACGCGCACCGGTTTGACGGTGACGTCGGCCTGCTCGCTGTCGGACTCGCCGCCGTCGCTGATCGTCTGCGTCAACCGCAACGCCAGCGCGCATGCGCGGATCCGCGAGGAAGGCGCGTTCGCGATCAACTTCCTGCACGAGGATCACGCCATGCTGGCGCTGACCTTCAGCGGCCAGAAGGGCGTCAACGGCGACGACCGCTTTGCGTTCGGCCAATGGACCCGCGGCGTCACCGGCGCGCCGGTGCTGGCCGACGCGGTCGCAGCCTTCGACTGCGTGCTGGCGCAGGAGTTCGAGACCGAAACGCATTCGATCTTCGTCGGCGAGGTCCGCGCTGTGTCGTACGCGGATGCCGCCAAGCCGCTGGTCTATCTGCGGAGCAGTTTTCATACGCCCCAGGAGATCCGCGAGACCGTGACAGTCGGCGACCTCGATTCCCGGCATCTGAGCTGGACGGATTTTTCGTAGGCCTCGGACTCGCTGCCCTTCCCTTCTCCCTTGTGGGAGAAGGTGGCGCGAAGCGCCGGATGAGGGTATCTATCCGCGAATACAGTATCGTAGGGTGGGCAAAGCGAAGCGTGCCCACCATTTGCAACATTTGGTTAGAGATGGTGGGCACGGCGCAAGTGCGCCTTTGCCCACCCTACGATACCGAGCTAGGGGATAGAGACCCCTCACCCGTCTCGCCGCTATCGCGGCGAGCCACCCTCTCACAAGGGGAGAGGGGAAGAGCGCTCGCCGCTTGCGATTGAGCGCTACTGCGCCGTCTCGATCTTCAGCTGCTTGATCTTGCGATACAGCGTCGCGCGGCTGAGCTTCAGCGCGCGGGCTGCCTCCGTCACGCGGCCACCGTGCTTGCGCAGGGCCTCGACGATCGTGGCGCGCTCGGCGGCGGCGAGATCAGGCTCCGTCGTCCGTCCGCCAAACGGCGGCAGATCGAGGTCCGCATCGGTGATGACGCCGTTCTCCGCCGTGCAGCCGGCGAGCCGCAGCACGTGGCGGAGCTGGCGCATGTTGCCGGGATAGGGATAGGCCGCGAGCAGCGACCAGGCCTCGTCCGAGAGGCGGCAATCCGGCGCCTCCTCGCGTGCGATCTGACGGATGACATCCTCCCTGTCCGCGCGCTCGCGCAATGCGGGCAGCTTCACCTCCAGACCGCGCAGGCGGAAATAGAGATCAGCGCGGAAGGCGCCCTCCTCCGCCATGCGGCCGAGGTCGCGGTGGGTGGCGCTGATCAGGCGGATATCGACCGGCACCGGCTTGAGCGCGCCGAGCGGCCAGACCTCGCGGTTTTCCAGAACGCGCAGCAGGCGCGTCTGCAGCGCGATCGGCATGTCGCCGATCTCGTCGAGAAACAGCGTGCCGCCGTCGGCCTGCACGATCAGGCCCTTGGAGCCGTCCCGCCGCGCGCCGGTGAAGGCGCCGGCCTCATAGCCGAACAGCTCGGCATCGATCAGGCTTTCCGGCATCGCCGCGCAGTTCAGCGCGACATAATTGTTGCGGGCGCGGTTGCTCGCCGCGTGAATGGCGCGCGCGAACACATCCTTGCCGACGCCGGTTTCGCCATGCAGCAGCACCGGCAGATTGTGATCGCCGATGCTCATGAGCCGCTTCACGCTTCTGACGAGGCCGGGATCACGGCCGGCAAGCCGATGCAGGGCCTCGAAACGGCCGGCGGGCGCATCGCGGCGCGGCGCATGCGATCTTGCACGCAGCGGCGGGGCAACATGCCCCTGCCCCAACGGACTGCCGTCGGCACGGCGCAGCTCGACGATTTCGTCCGCACCGCGCGCGGCATGATGATCGAACTTGATGTAGCGCGACAGGTCGATGCCGGAGGCGATCAGGCCGTCGGTGAGGCCGAGCAGCGCACGCGCGGAGCGGCAGGCGCCGACGATGCGGCGGTCGTCGTCATAGGCGACGAGGCCGCTGCCGCCATCGCCGGGCACGGTCGCGATCCAGGCGTTGCGGAAATGGCCGCGGAAGATCGCGCCCTCCATCCGCCGTGTCGCCTCCATCGTCACCGCGAGCGCGAGCTGATGCGCGGCGCGCTCGAGATCCTCGCGGCAAGAGGTGATGTTGACCGCACCGGCGAGCCGCCCGGCCTGGTCGAACAGCGGCGCCACCGCGCAGGAGAACATGTGCCATTGCGCGCGAAAATGCTCGTCGCGGTGCACCAGGATCGGTTTCTGCTCGGCGAGCGCGGTACCCAGCCCGTTGGTGCCCTCAAAGGTCTCGGCGAAATTCGAGCCGGTGTAGATCTTCCAGTCCAGGAACATCCTTGCGTCGGCTTCGCCCGGCAGGCGGCTGAACAGCATGGTCGCGTTCGCATCCGCGAGATTGACGCAGTAGCCGGCATCGCGCAGCACGCGGGCGAGATCGTCGAGCTCGGGCGTCGCGAGCCGGATCGTCTCCTCCATCGGCTCGGCGACGTGGCGGATCTCGGCCGCGGTCAGCGTCTGCGGCGGGCCCTGGCGGGCGGGATCGAGCTTGTGGCCAATCAGGCAGCGTCGCCAGGAATTGGCAATCCGCGAAGAGGCATCGACGTCGGCCACATGATTGGCGACGGACAAGACACGGGCGACATGGTTCGAGGCCGAAAGGCTGGCCATCGCGGACGTCTCCACCCTGTATTATTGTGCAAAGTCTGGCAGCACGGGCGGGGATGTCAATCGGGAACAGGGAATGGGAGACGCGGTGGACTGTCTCCTCTCGTCATTCCGGGGCGATGCGAAGCATCGAACCCGGAATCTCGAGATTCCGGGTTCGGCTCTTCGAGCCGCCCCGGAATGACGGCTGAAGCGACAGCCGCGACGCAATCAACATTGCTGCACCGCCCTCACCACGTGTCGATGCACGGCCGCTTCTTCTCCGTCCGTGCCGGCGGCTTCGGCACTGAGCGGAGCCCCGCCATGATCCAGCGCCGCGTCTCGGCGGGGTCGATGACGTTGTCGATCTCGAACACCGAGGCGATCGAGACCGCCTTGCCGTTGGCATAGAGCTCGGCGACCTTGTTGCGGTAATAGGTCTCGCGCTCCTCGGGATCGGCGATCGCCTCCATCTCCTTGCGGAAGCCGAGGCGGACATAGCCCTCCAACCCCATGCCGCCGAACTCGCCGGTCGGCCAGGCGGCGGTGAAGAACGAGGCGTGAAAGCCGCCACCGATCATCGACTGGGCGCCGAGGCCATAGCCCTTGCGCAGCACGATGCCGAACAGCGGCACGGTGAGGCTCGCGCCTGTGACGAACATGCGCGAGACGTGGCGCACGATCGCGGTCTTCTCGGCCTCGGGGCCGACCATGAAGCCGGGCGTGTCGCAGAGCGAGACGACGGGTAAGTCGAACGCATCGCAAAGCTGCAGGAAGCGCGCGGCCTTGTCGCCGGCATCGGCATCGATGGCGCCGCCGAGATGGCGCGGATTGTTGGCGATCAGGCCGAACGGCTTGCCCTCGATGCGGATCAGCGCGGTGATCATGCCGACGCCGTAGTCGCGGCGAAGCTCGAGCACGCTGTCCTTGTCGGCGACGAGGTCGATCACGCTGCGGATATCGTAGACGCGCAGGCGGTTCTCCGGGATCGCGCGGCGGAGCAGGCGTTGGTCGGCGGCCTCCCAATCCGCCACCGCGCCCTGGAAGTAGGACAGGTATTTCTGCGCGATGGATGTCGCCTCCTCTTCGTCCTCGACCAGGATGTCGATGACGCCGTTCGGCGACTGGAACGAGACGGGGCCGACCTCGGCCGGATGATAGACGCCGAGCCCGCCGCCCTCGATCATGGCCGGGCCGCCCATGCCGATCGAAGCGTTCTTGGTGGCGATGATGACGTCGCAGCAGCCGAGCATCGCAGCGTTGCCGGCGAAACAATAGCCGGAGACCACGCCCACGACGGGGACGAGACCGGAGAGCCGTGCGAACTGCACGAAGGACGGGCCGTCGAGGCCGGTCATGCCGAGCCGGTCGGTGTCGCCGGGCCGGCCGCCGCCGCCCTCGGCGTAGAACACCAGCGGCACGCGCCAGTCTTCCGCCAGCGTCAGCATGCGGTCGATCTTCTTGTGGTTCATGTGGCCTTGAGTGCCCGCGAGCACGGTGTAGTCGTAGGCCACGACGATGCAGCGCGCCCCTTCCGGTCCGAATTTTTCGGCATTGACGGTGGCGACGCCCATGACGAGGCCGTCGGCCGGCGTGCTCTTGATGAGATCGTCGAGCTTGCGCCGGCGCCGCTGCGCCGCGATGGCGAGGCTGCCATACTCCATGAACGAGCCGTCGTCGACGAGCTGGGCGACATTCTCACGCGCGGTGCGCTGGTTGGTGTTGCGGCGGCGCTCGACCGAGGCCGGGCGGTTCGCATCGAACGTATTGGCCTGGCGCGCGATCAGCTCGGCGAGGTCGGGGCGGATATGGTCGAGATCGACATCGGCCTCCGCCGCCGAATGATCGGCCGCAACGTCGAGCGGCTCCAGATACATGATCGGCTCGCCATGCATCAGCGTGACGCCGTCGCCGGCTGCGAGCTTCACGACACGGCCGCCCTGCTCGGCCATGACCAGATGCTCCATCTTCATGGACTCGATCACGGCGAGCTGCTGGCCGGGGCGCACGACCTCGCCCTCCTTCACCTGGATGGTGACGATGGTGCCCTGCAGGGGCGCTGCGACCATCACCGTGCCTTCGGGCACCACTTGCGCGACATGTGCTTCCGCATCGTGACCGCTGCGCTCCGTCGCCGCAAAGTAGAGCGGCTTGGCGGCACCATCGGCCGCCTCGACCAGCTTTGCGATGTTACGATCAATGAAATCGGTCGCGATGCGGTTGGTCCTGAAATCGGGATGCGCCAGCAGGGCCTGCAGGAACGCGATGTTGGTGACGACGCCGTCGATGCGGAATTCGCGCAGCGCGCGCGAGGCTTTTGCGACGACGTCGTGCCAGGCCTCGCCCGGCGTGTGCACGATGACCTTCGCCAGCAGCGAATCGAAGGCCGCGCTGGTCTTGTAGCCGGCATAGCCAAAGCTATCGACGCGCACGCCGGGCCCCGACGGCGGCTCGAACACGGCGAGCACGCCGCCGGTCGGATGCGTGGCGCCGGTCTCGTCCAGCGTCTCCATGTTGACGCGGAGCTGCATCGCATAACCGCGCGGTTTCGGGATTTCGCCTTGCGCAAGACCGAGCGAAGCGAGCGAGCTGCCAGCAGCGACCGCGAGCTGGGCGCGGACGAGGTCGAGGCCGAGCACCTCTTCCGTCACGGTATGCTCGACCTGGAGCCGCGGATTGGCCTCGATGAAGGCAAAGCTGTCTTCCGCCGTGCCGTCGACCAGGAATTCGAACGTGCCGAGATTGTCGTACGCCGCGGCCGTTGCAAGCTGCCTCGCCGCTTCGATGATGCGGCCGCGCAGGGGATCGCTCAGCGACGGGCTCGGCGCCACCTCGACCAGCTTCTGGTGCCGGCGCTGGATGGTGCATTCGCGCTCCCAGAGATGGGAGATCGCGCCATGGCGGTCACCGATGATCTGAACCTCGATGTGGCGCGCTTGCCGGATCAGCCGCTCGGCATAGACGCCGTCGAAGCCGAACGCCGCCTTAGCCTCGGACTGGCAGCGTGCATAGGCTTCCGCGAGATCGGACGCGTTCTCGACCACGCGCATGCCGCGGCCGCCGCCGCCGGCCATCGCCTTGATCACGATCGCCGCATTGCCGCCAAGCGAGGTGAAGAACGCCGAGATCTCCTCGAGGCTCGACGGTCCGCTGGTGCCGGCGATGATCGGAACGCCGCAGCGTTTTGCCAGCTGCCGGGCCGCGACCTTGTCGCCGAACAGTTCGAGCGCGGATGCCTTCGGCCCGACGAAGGTGATGCCCGCATCGGCGCTAGCCTTCGCGAACGCAGCGTTCTCACTGAGGAAGCCGTAGCCGGGATGCACGGCATCACAGCCGGCGGACTTCGCGGCCTTCACGACGGCTTCGATGTCGAGATAGGCCCGCGCGCCGCGACCCGGGATTTCGACGGCGTCGTCGGCGACGCGCACATGCAGCGACAGCGCATCGTCCGCGGGATGGATCGCGACGGTCATAATGCCGGCGTCGGCCGCGGCACGCGCGATGCGGATGGCGATCTCGCCGCGATTGGCGATCAGGAGTCTTTTGAACGACATCGTGTCTCTCACTCAGACGGCAGCGGGCAGATTTGGATCGAGGTCCTGCTTCTTCACCTTGCCCGTCGCCGTCAGCGGCAGGGCATCGATAATACGCACTTCCGGGATCTTGTAGACGGCCATGCGCTCGGCGCACCAGGCGCGTAAGTCCTCCGCGGAGATGGTGCCGACCGCCTCCGGCTTGAGCTGGATATAGGCCACCGGCACCTGCCCCTTGTCGGGATCGTCGCGCCCGACCACGCCCGAGCCCAGTACCTTCGGGTGCTGACCGAGCAGCGCCTCGATCTCCGGCGGGAACACGCTCATGCCCTTGACCTTCAGCATTTCCTTGCGGCGGCCGAGGAAGTGCAGGAAGCCGTCCTTGTCGATGGTGCCGATGTCGCCGGTGCGCAGCCAGCCGTCGATCAGCGAGTCCGCGGTCGCTTCCGGCTTGTTCCAGTAGCTCTTGAGCAGCGACGGCGTGCGGACGCGGATCTCGCCCTCCGCGCCGAGCGGCAGCAGCGCGCCGGTCTCGAAATCGGTGATCTTGAACTCGGCGCCGGGGACCGGCAGGCCGACGAAGATCGGCTGGTTGTTCAGATCGAAATCGTCGTCCTGGAATCCCGCCGTGAACGTGTTGGAAGTGTGGGTCTCGGTCATGCCCCAGGCCGCCTCCATCAGGATCGTACCGGTGAGCTCCTTCCAGCGCCTGCGGTAATCAGCGTTGAGCTTCTTGACGAAGGAGACGACGCGGACTTGTTTCAGCGACGACAGGTCGAACTCGCTCCAGCGCGGATGGTCCATCAGCTCGACCGCGCCATCCACCGGCATCGCGGTAATCGTGACCTTGTACTTGTCGATCGCGGCCATCGCGCCGACGGCATCCCAGCGCGCCAGCAGGACCAGCGTCGCGCCGGAGAACAGTGGGAAGATCAGGCCGAAGTTTTCACCTGCGATCCAGAACTCCGGAAAGAACGACAGGAACACGCTGCTCTCGTCCGAGAGGACTGAGATGCCGTAATTCGCCGCGGCCGTATAGACCATGTCGCGATGGGTATGGACGCAGCCCTTGGGCATGCCGGTGGTACCGCCGGTGTAGTTGAGCGCGGCGACGTCGTCGAGGCCCGGCGGCGGCAGGGGTGTGGGCGCGGGCAGCGCGGCGAGCGCCGGCAGCAGATCAGTCGCGCCCGGGACGGCGACGCGTGGGGTGCGGATCGACTCCGGCGTCGGGAATGACGGCGCGGAGGGCACCACATCGGCAAAGCTGGTGACGATGATCTCGCGCAGCCGCACCTCGCCCTTCACCTGCTCGACGACGGGGATCAGCTGGTCGAGCGCCACGATCAATTCGGCCTGGGTGTCGTTGAGCTCGTAGGACAATTCGAACGCGCGCGACAGCGGGCTCACGGGAACGTGGACGGCGCCCAGCTTCAGGATGCCGAAGAACACGATGTGGAATTGCGGGCAGTTCGGCAGGAAGACGGCGACACGATCGCCCTTGCGCACGCCCTTCGCCTGCAACAGCGCGGCAAAGCGGTCGCTCTGCCGATCCAGCTCGGCATAGGTCGTCACGTGCCCGTAGAAGATCACCGCGGGACGATCGGGACTGCGCTTGGCCCAGGCGCGCAGATATTCCGTCAAGGGAACCTCGCCGTGCAGATAGTTCGGCGAGCGCGGCATCCCCTTCGGCCAGGCCTTGTCCCACAGGCCCCGCAAGGTGGCGAGATAGTCCTGCTCGTTGAGACCTGCGGTCATGGCGTCCGTCCCGTGCTGCTTGTTCTTTTCGCAACGGCACGAAACGTGTCGTCACTCGACATCGTTACACGTCGAGCACGGCAGACTTCATGTCAAGAAAAACAGTTTTCCGCATCACGGCCGATGCCGCGACGCGGAAAAAGGTAATCGTACAGCGCTTGGCGTTATGCCGCCCGCACGCCGGCAACGAAGGTGCTAACCTCGTCCTGAAGCGATTGCAGCTTCTTCGTCAGACGCCCGCTCGATTGCAGCACGAGGCCGGCGGCCTGGCCGGTCTCCGCCGTCGCGTCGGTGACGCCGGAGATGTTCTGCGAGACCTGGTCGGTGCCGGAGGCCGCCTCCTGCACGCTGTGCGCGATCGCCTGCGTCGCCGCTCCCTGCTCCTCGACCGCGGCCGCGATCGACGACGAGATCTCGTTGACCTCCATGATGGTCTTGCGGATGCTCTCGATGTTGCCGACGACCTGGTTGGTCTCGCCCTGGATCGCGGTGATCTGCGCGCCGATCTCGTCGGTCGCCTTCGCGGTCTGGCTCGCCAGCGACTTCACTTCGCTCGCGACCACGGCAAAGCCCTTGCCGGCCTCGCCCGCGCGCGCCGCTTCGATGGTGGCGTTGAGCGCGAGCAGATTGGTCTGCGAGGCGATCTGGTTGATGAGATCGATGACCTCGCCGATCTTGTGCGCGGCGGCGGCGAGCCCCTGCACGGTGTCGTTGGTGCGCTGGCCGTCGGCAGCGGCCTTGTCGGCGACGGAAGCGGCCTGCGCGACGCGCTGGCTGATCTCGGTGATCGAGGACGACAGCTGGCCGGCCGCGGAGGCCACCGTCTGCACGTTGCTCGAGGCCTGCTGGCAGGCGGTCGCGACGAAGCTGGCGCGATCGGTCGCCTTGTTCGCGGTTTCCGACATGCCTTGCGCGGCCTGCTGCATCTCGCGCGCCTCGTTGAAGACGTCGCGGACCACGGCCTGGACGCTCGCCTCGAACTTGCCGGCGAGATCGGCCATGGTCTTGCGCTTCTCGTCGTCGGCGCGCTGCTTGGCTTCCTGCTGCTCGGCGTGCATCCGGCCCACCGCCGCCGCGTTGTCCTTGAACACGGCGAGCGCCTTGGCCAGGCCGCCAACCTCGTTGTTGCGATCGGTGTAGGGAACCTCGAAGGCGCTGTCGCCGGCGGCGAGGCGCTCGGTCAGCGAGGTGATTCTTGCCAGCGGCTTCGTGACGCTGCGGCCGATGACGAAAGACGCCGCCAACACCAGTACCAACACCGCGAGGCCGACCAGCGCAAACGTCATCGCGTCCTGGCGGAAGACGGCATCGACGTCGTCGAGATAGATGCCGGTGCCGATGATCCAGCCCCAGGGCGCAAAGCCCTTCACATAGGAGATCTTCCCGACCGGCTGGTCGAAGCCGGGCTTCGGCCAGAGATAGCTGTAGAAGCCCGCGCCCTGCTTGCTGACGACGTCAACGAAGCCCATGAACAGCGCGTTGCCGGTGGGATCCTTCATCCCCGACAGGTCCTTGCCATCGAGCTCCGGCTTGATCGGGTGCATGACCATTTTGGGGGTCATGTCGTTGATCCAGAAATACTCGACCTTGTCGTAGCGGAGACTCTTGAGCTGCGCCATCGCGGCGGCCTGCGCCTGCTCGCGCGGGAGCTTTCCTTCGCTCTCGAGCTTCTGGTAGTGGGCCAGGATTCCGTAGCCGACATCGACCATGTGCTGCGTCTTGGCTTGGCGGTCGGCAATCATCTGCGTACGCAGGGTCGAGAGCGCGATCGGCGCCAGTGCGATCATGCCGAGAAGGCTGATGCCGACAATCAGGACCAGCTTGAAACTGATGCGGGAGAAAATCATCGAAGCTCACATGATGGGGCAATAGTGGTATGCCAATTTATCCCGAAGGCCTTAGCAAAGCTTTAAGCATTCGGGTTCCCGTAAAACCCCGCCGGACAGGGATTCGCGGCCACACCGGGGTCCGGCTCTTTAGATCTAGAAGACCTCGATATCGGGCCTGCGAGCGTTGACTTGGCGGAGCCTCTGGCCGAACGATCCATGCAGACGTCAGCGCCGGCCGCGGCATGAGCGCAGGCAAGAACGGCAGCCAAGAACGGCAGCAAGCACGAGAGGCTCCATGCATCGATCGACATCCACGCCGTCCCTCGACGTGCCCGCGCTGTGCGCCGCGGAGCGGCTCTTCATCTGGGGATTTCGCGCCAAGGCGCGACGCGGGAGCGCCGTGCCGACCGCGGCCGACATCCAGCAAGTGTATGACCATTTTCGCGTCGGCGATGCCGTGCCATCGCTGGAATCCATCATCGAGATATTCGCCTGCACGGCGCACACGGCTATCGAAGTGCACTGCCCCACCTGCCCGCGCATGTCGGAGAGCGAGTGCGGAATCCTGCGGGCGATTGCTGCCGCGCAGAAGGAGCGCGACGATGTCGCGCGCGAGCAATTCGAGTGCTGGCTGCCGCCGGTGGGGGCGGACTGGGCGCTGGCGCCGGTGCGCGGGCTCGCGACGATCTTCCGCATGGCTGGTCTCGTCATGCCCGACCGGCACGTGCGCACTTTCGACCAGAGCCAGATCATGGCGATGAAGAGCTGGTTCGTGGGCAGCCCCACATTGCATTGACGGGATCGTTCATGATGCAGGCCGCTCGCGCCTCTGTGCCGGTTCCGGATGCGGACCAGCCGCGGCTTTGTCCGCTCCAGGGGGCGCTTTGTGCGCGCCCGAGCGTCGAAGGCTACGATCAATTTTCCCGCGTCGCGCTGTCGCTGCTCCGCTTCATTGGAGCGGCTTACGCGACCGGCGCATCCGACTGCTGGGAGGCGGCCTATCGCTTCGCCGACGAAGCGCCCGGCATTGCCGACAGTCCGCTGCTGGTCGCGCGCGCCGCCGCGCTGGTCAGGATCCTGCGCAGCGGGCGGCCCTGCGAGCTGTGCTTCATGCCGCCGTCATGCCGGCGCCTTTCGAAGGACGAGGCGGAGCTGATGCAGTTGCTGGCGGTCGCGCGCAGCGCGCAGCCCGGAGACCTCAAATCCGTCGTCTGCCGGTTCGTCGATGCGGGGAAAGAGGACGCGACGACGCAGGCGGTCAGTGCGTTGGCCTGCTGCTGAGACCTAGCCTCCTTTCTTGTCGAGCACGAGATCAATCGTGTGCGCGGCGATCTTGCGCAGCTGCGCTTCGTCGCCATAGGCGCGTTCGAGCACGCCGAGGCCGCGCGTCACCGTGATGATGTGCAGCGCTGTGCTTGCGGGATTGCCATTGAACTCGCCGCGTTTCGCCGCCGCCGACAACGTGTCCTGAACCAGCGCGGTGATGCGCGAGACCAGGCTGGCGAATGCCTCGCGCGCCTCCTCATTCAGCCCTTCGCCTTCCGCCGCGCCAAGCTCCATCAGGCCGCGCGTGGTCGGGCAGCCCCGCGGCGGCGAGCCGGAACGGAAATTGGTGATGGTGAGGTCGAAGAACGCGGTGAGCCGCTTGCGCAGGCTGCCGGATCCGAGCGCCTTTTGCAGGGCGAGAAGATAGTCGCCGGCGTAGCGTTCATAGGCCTGCAGGAACAGCGCTTCCTTGCTGCCGAACGCGTTGTAGAGGCTGCCGCGCTGGACCCCGGCGTCGCGCGCGATGTCCGACAGCGAGGTGCCGCGCACGCCCTTGCGCCAGAACTGGTCGAACGCGATGCGCAGGACATCGTCATGGTCGAACTCGCGCGGCCTCAAATGCTGCTCCTCCAAAGTATTTGACACGACGTCAAGAACATGTTTTCTCGACATCGTGTCAAAAACAAACTGGGATTGATATCCCGTTTCGTCAACAGGCCAGCGGCCGGCGCGGATGATGCGCCTGGCCGGGCGGACCCACATGCACAGGGATAGCCTCATGCCTCTGCTTCACATCTCGATGCGCGCCGGGAAGCCTGACGCCTACCGGCAGGCGATCCTCGACGGTCTCTACCGCGCCATGCGCGAGGCCCTGAACGTGCCCGAAGGCGACGAGTTCATGACCATCAGCGAGCTTGCGCCTGCCAATTTCCGCTGCGGCAATGCCTACGGCGTCAACCGCAGCGAGGACGCCGTGCTGATCCAGATCACCGTGTTCGCCTCGCGGACTCCCGAGCAGAAGAAGGCGCTGTACCGCAGGATCGCGGACGTGCTCGGCGAAAACCCGGGCATCCGGCCCGAGGACGTGTTCGTCAACGTGCTCGACGCGCCCGCGGAGAACTGGTCGGTCGGCCACGGCATCGCGCAATTTGCGTGACGCGACGGGCGCAAGCCTGCAACGATGCTTGGCTTCACCTACGCGCAACGCATGCTTCCATGATTCCGTCGAGCTCCGCCTGCGACAGCATCCCGAGCTCGGCAATGAAGACGATCCGCGACCGCGGCACGCCTGCTGCCGGCGCTTCGCCCGGCGCCAGCGTGGCGCGGCCGCCGGCGAATTGAAACACCATCTGGCGGCCGGGCTGCTCGATGGTCTCGAACAGACCCTTTGCCCGCGCCAGCTTTGGCGCGAGCTTGCCGATCGCCTGCTGCAGGCGCGGCAGCGAGATCGGCTGCTCCGACGTCCAGCTCAGCGTCTCGAAGCGCTCTTCCGTCGGCCGCTTCGGCCCCGGGTCGCGCGCGGGCGCACGATCGGTGGTCGCGGGAAACAGCAGTGCCGATGGAATCTCGCCGTGCTTTGCCTCGACCACGACCGCGGGAACGCGCTGGGCTCGGATGGCCTCTCGCATCCGGACGCCGGCGCCTTCGCCCGCCAGGTCGAGCTTGCTCAGCGCCACGATATCGGCGACGCGCAGTTGCGAGCGCAGCAGCGCATCGTCCAACGCGGATGGCGGCGTCCCCGCGTCCATCACGCAGAGCACCGTCTCCAAAGGTGCCTCGCGCAGGATCACCGGATCCATCAGGTTGCGCACGATGTCGGAGGGATCGGCGACGCCGCTGGTCTCGATGACGATGTATTCGGGCCTGGGATCGCGCCGCAGCAGCGTGGAGAGCGTGCGGAGCAGATCGCCTTCGAGCGAGCAGCAGATGCAGCCATTGGCGAGGCTGACCACGCCGTCGCTGGCGCCCGCGATCAGCTCCGCATCGATGTTGATCGCGCCGAAATCGTTGACGACGGCGGCGATGCGCCGCCCCTCTGCATGCGCGAGCAGGTGATTCACGACCGTAGTCTTGCCGGCCCCGAGGAAACCCGTCACCAGGAGAACCGGGACCGGCATGGATCAGCCCCCGACGACGGGGCGCCGCACCGGCTTGCCGGGCCGCACCGCGACATCCAGCACGCCGTCGCTGATCAACGGCTGGCCGCTGACGACGAGATGCCGCACGCCTTCGGAGGGGCGGTTCATCGCCGTGAAGGTCGCGCGGTCCGAAAGCTTCTCGTAGTCGAACACCACGATGTCGGCATCCGCGTCCCTGGCGAGCCGGCCCTTGGCGCGCATTGCGGGCGTGCTCTGCGACAGGATCTCCGCCGGGATCAGCGCGCATTTGCGCACGCCTTCCAGCAACGACACCGCCTTGCGCTCGCGCACCCATTCGCGGATGAACTTCGTGAAGCAGCCGGCCGAGCGCGGATGCGAGGTGGCGTCATCTGGCAGCGGCCAGGCATCGCCGGTGTAGGTCTTGCCGTCCGACGTCGTCCACGGCATCGCGTCGGAGGCGATGGCGCCGCCGGGATAGAGCACCGACATGTCGAGCAGGTCGCGGTGATGCGCATTGTGCTCGGTGTCGAGGATGTGCCAGAGCACCAGCGAGGACGGCTCTTCCGCCTGCGCTTTCAGGAGCTCCTCGCGGTCGTGGAAGCGGTAGCCGTCGGTCACGCGCTGCACGGAATCATAGCCGGTGCCGTTGCGCTCGACGAACTGCGGATCGCTGAAGAACGCCGCGGCCAGCACCGTCGAGCCGGTGCCATAAGGATAAGCCTCGACCGTGATCGGCAGGCCCTGCGCCTGCGCCTTCTCGATCAGCACGCGGCAGCGTTCGATGTCGGTCTTGCTCGACGAGTTGAAATGGCAGATGTGCATGTGCGCGCCGGTGGCGCCGGCATAGCCGATCAGGCGGATATAGGCTTCCACCGCGCTCTCGGGGTCGATGCGCGACATGAAGGCGACGTGGGTGAAGGTCGGCACGTCCTGTTTGGCGGCGAGCTGGCAGACCGCGGTCAGCTCCTGCACGCCGGCGCCCGGCGCATAGGCGTTCAGGATGCCGATGCCGATGCCGCCCTCGTTGAGGCCGCGCGACAGACGCTCGAGAATGCCCGAGACCTCCGCATCGGTCGCGACATTGTCCATCCAGCGGCGGTCGCGCATGGCGTTGCCGAATGCCTCGAGCGAGCTCTCCGCATTGGAGCCCGTCATCGCGCCGATGCGGGCGAAGGCCCAGTTGGTGGCGGCGCCGTAGTTCAACACGCGCCCCTTGCGCGCCTGGCGCTCGTACCAGGAGCCGACCGGCAGCACGCCGGCCTCGAGATCGAGCGTCGTCGTCACGCCGTCGAACGCCTGCATGCGGTCGGCCGGGATCGACTGGCCGTGGGCATGCAGATCGATGAAGCCAGGCGCGACCACGAGGCCGGTGGCGTCGATCACCCGCTCGGCGCCGCCGAGGCCCGTGCCGACGGCCGCGATCTTGCCGTCCACCACCGCCACGTCGCCGACGGCATCCATCCCGCTCGCGGGATCCACCACCCGGCCGCCAGAGATCACCAAACCGCTCATCTCGTCACTCCGAAAAGCTATTGCAAATGACCTCCAAAGACCCGGCAGCAGCTCCGGAGGCGCGGGGCGCATAGTGCAGATTTTGGCGGGAACGACCACCACCATGGATGCCGATGCTGCATGCTTGCATGTGAGGCCGTGAGCGCAGGAAGTGTATCGGGACCGGAGCGCAATAGACCGGCATGCGCGCGCATCCTCGCGGCATGATCTGCCCGAGCTCTGCTTCGCTTCATACCCCCTCCCGAGAAGAAAGGGCGCAGGGAAGACCGGGCGCCGGCTGGCACCCACAAAACCCCCGCGCTGAACGAATGCACACGCAATGCACAGGGGAGACACAGGGCAGCCGAGACCAGGCCTTCCCTGCGCGATGGTTTGACGGCCTATGCCGCGCTCTCCCGGGAGCCGAGTTCCTTCTGGCCTCCCTCGCCTTCGCGAAAGTCACGGCACCCGCGCCGGTTGACGCGCGTGACGCCTTCGCGAGGCTTGACCGTAGCAACGACGGCCAGGACCACACGGTTTCGCCGTACGCAGGCTTTCTCGCATCGCCCCAGGGCTTCTTAGTCCGAGGGCTTAGCAAGACATTGAGCGCCGTCCGTCTTCGCAGGAGCTGTCATGCTCACGAGGTTCATCTCGCCCTGCACGCAACAAGCCCGCCTTGAACGCCGCCCGCGTCCACCGCAACTCCCAGCCCGCGCTCGAAACGACGTACGACCGCCCCTTTGGTGGGCTGGGATGGGCGAGACATACGACAAATCCGAATTTCGGTAAAGTGGAATATTTTTAACGCACGGGATTGACACGGAGCTGCGCTGTTTTGCCCCAACGGCGCGATGACGATCCGCACGTCGGCCCCACCAGTTGACAGTCGTTTGCAAATGTAACTAGGGTGCCCGCGACGGTTCTCCTTCGGGAGATCAATAGGGAATACGGTGCGGGGACTCCCCAACGCCGTGGCTGCCCCCGCAACTGTAAGCGGCGAGCCTTCGTCAAATGCCACTGGGCCTGCGGGCCTGGGAAGGCGGCGACAGGCAACGACCCGCGAGCCAGGAGACCTGCCGTCAGTCGTGGTCACACGCGAGCACATTGGGCGGGGTGTCCTGGTGGGTGTTGGGCCGTCTTCTGCTTGAGGCGGCGGCCAAACTGCGTTCGCGGTGACGTGCCACGTTATCGCGAGTCCATTGATGACCTCCCGTCCCATCTTTGCACCACGGCATCGCCGTGCGTTTTTCCGTTCCGTTGCATTCTCCTGCCTCTTGCTGTCGACCGATGGCTGGGCACAGTCCGAAAAGCCAGCGCAGGCGCTCGACCCGGTGGTGGTGCAGCCACCAGCGAGGCCGCCGAATGCCCGCAGCAGCGGGCGCAGCACGACCGCGAGCGCGGCGCGTCCACGCCAGCAGCGGGGCGTCGCGTCCACCAACAGTGCACCGGCTGCAGGGCCGAGCGGTCCTGCCTTCGCCGCACCGACGCTCAATCTCACCGGCACGAGCATGGCCGGCAGCCGCCTCGGCCTGACGCGCCTGCAGACTCCCGCCAGCGTGGAGGTGATCTCCGCCGAAACGATCTCCGAACGCGGCCAGCAGAACATCCTCGACGCGGTGACGCAAAATGCGACCGGCTTCACAGCGAGCCCGGCGCCAGGCAATGGCGGCGTCTCGTTCAACACCCGCGGCTTCACGGGCCTTGGGTCCGTCATGACGCTCTACGACGGCACCCAGCTCTATATCGGCGCCGGGACGGTAACCTTTCCGTTCGACACCTGGTCGACGGAGCGCATCGAGGTGCTGCGCGGCCCTGCGTCGGTGTTGTACGGCGCGGGCGCCGTCGGCGGCGCCATCAACGTGGTTTCGAAACTGCCATCGTGGGTCCCTCGCAATCAGGCCGAGATCTCGCTCGACGGCAACATGACCCGGCGGATTGCGGTGGACAGCGGGGGTCCGGTCAGCAAGGACGTCGCCTACCGGATCACGGCCACCGGCAACATGTCCGACGGATGGGTCGATCGTGACAACACCTCGAATGTCGCGCTTCATGCCGTCGTCCAGATCAAGCAGACCGAAGACATCACCTGGACACTGTCTACCGACTACGGTGACCGCAACCCGTCGCGCTACTTCGGCACGCCGCTGATCAACGGCAGGATCGACGACGCCCTGCGTTTCAAGAACTACAACGTCAGCGACAGCCATATCCGCTATCAGGACAGCTGGAACCAGGTGCAGACAGCGTGGCAGATCGCCGACGGAATTTCGCTTCAGAACACGCTCTACTATTTGAACTCCAAGCGACACTGGAAGGACGTCGAAAGCTACGCCTATAACCCCGTCACCGGCCTGATCAACCGCAGCAGCTATATCGAGATTTTTCACGATCAGCAGCAGGTCGGCAATCGCATGGATGCGAAATTCAGCGGGCATGTGTTTGGCATGGCCAATGAGTTCCTGGCGGGCTTCGACGTCAACAGCATCAATTTCACCCACACCAACAATTCGCCCTACGGCGGCGCGTCGTCCGTCAATCCCTTCAGCTTCGTTCCAGGCGTGTTCAACAGCCCGAACGCCACCGTTCCCGGCTTCGGCAGCGTGACCAACCAGTACGCGCTGTTTGCCGAGAACAGGCTGTCGGTCACCGAGCAATTGTCCCTGATCGCCGGCGTCCGCCAGGATGAACCGACCATCACGCGCACCGACTATGTCACGCCCGCCGGCAGCTTCGAGAAGTCGTTCTCCTCGACGACCTGGCGCGCCGGTGCGGTCTATACGCCGATCAAGGACCTTGCCTTCTATGGCCAGTACGCCACCGCCGTCGACCCGGTTGGAGGGCTCATCTCACTGTCCTCCGCAAACAAGAACTTTGATCTCGCCACCGGCAGACAGATCGAAATCGGCGTCAAGCAATCGTTCTGGGGCGGCCGCGGCGAATGGACCCTGGCCGGCTATGAGATCGTGAAGAACAATCTGCTGGCGCGCGATCCCAACATTCCATCGCTCACCGTCCAGGTCGGCCAGCAATCGTCGCGCGGTGTCGAAGCATCGGTCGGCTTCCTGCTCGACTACGGCTGGCGAATCGATGCCAACACCGCCTTGCTGCGCGCGAAATACGACGACTTCGTGCAGGCGGTCGGCGGCGGAAGCGTGAACTATGCCGGCAACGTGCCCGTCAACGTGCCGCAGACTGTCTCCAACATCTGGGCGACCTGGGCCTTTGCGCCGAACTGGTCGGCCAATGCGGGCATACAGATCGTCGGCAAGACCTTTGCGGACAACGCCAACACGGTGACGCGCCCGGCCTATAGCGTCGTCAATGCCGGCGTGCAGTGGAAGCCCGATCCCAACACCACCGTGTCGTTCCGCGTCTACAATCTTTTCGATGAGGTTTACACGACGTCCGGCGGCACCACGCAATGGCTGCTCGGAATGCCCCGCACGGCCCAGCTCGCCGTCAACGTGAAGTTCTGAGCGTGTCACGTACCCTGAAACGCACGCTCCGGCGGTGGCTGTATATCGGCCACCGCTGGATCGGCATCGTCACCTGCCTGTTCTTTGCGATGTGGTTCATCTCGGGCGTGGTGATGATGTATGTCGCGTTCCCCGGCCTTTCCAACAATGAAAGGCTGGCAGCGCTTCCCGATATCCGATGGGAGAAGGTGGCGTTGTCGCCGGACGACGCCATGAAGAAAGCCGGCGTCACGCGCTATCCGCGCGATCTCCGGCTTTCGATGCTGGCCGATGAGCCCGTCTATCGCGTGACGGGGTGGGACGGCACCCGGCAGGCGATTTCTGCCGCCGATGGCCGTGCCATCACTGAGGTCTCCGAACAGCAGGCGCTGGCGGTCACGCAATATCACCCCGCGAGCCAGACACCGCGGCTCGAGGACGTCGTCGATCGCGACCAATGGAGCGTGACCGCCCGTTACGATCCGCTGCGACCGCTCTACCTCATCGGGCTCGGCGACAGTGCCGGTACCAAGGTCTACGTTTCCTCGCGCTCCGGCGAGATCGTGCTCGACACCAACCGCACCGAGCGCGTCTGGAATTGGCTCGGCTCAATTCCGCACTGGATCTATCCGACCGTGTTGCGCAAGGACGGCCCGCTTTGGCGGCTGGTGGTGCTCTGGATCTCCGGCATCTGCCTGATCACCGGCGCCACCGGCATCTGGGTCGGCATCCTGCGCGTACGGCTAAAGCGGCGCTATGCGAGCGGCAGCATCACGCCGTATCGCGGCTGGATGGCATGGCACCATGTCGCCGGCCTGATCGCGGGCATCTTCGTGCTGACCTGGATGTTCTCCGGCTGGCTTTCGCTCAATCCCGGCGCATATTTCGCAAGCCGCAACACGCCGCACGAGGTGCTGCAACGCTACGCCGGCCATGAGGCACCGACCATTGCGACGAGGCTGCCGGTACCGCAAGACGCGGCGGTCGAAGCGCGGTTCGTATGGCTCGATGGCAGCCCGATAATGATCGTCGCATCGCGCGATGGCACGCAGAGGCTACTGGATGCGACGTCCGGCCAAATGGCGGTTCTCCCGCAGGATCGTCTTTGGACTGCCGCAACAAAGCTGCTGCCGCATGCCCGCCTGGCAGAGCGGTCGGTCCTCGGAGAATACGATTCCTACTGGTATGCGCATCATCACGACCGTGAATTGCCAGTGCTGCGCGCGACGTTCGATGACGACGCGAAAACATGGTTTCACATCAGCCCGGTCACGGGCGACATCCTCGGCCGGATCGACGGTAGCCATCGCACGTATCGCTGGCTGTTCAACGCGCTGCACAGCTTCGATTTCCGCCTTCTGCTGATGTATCGCCCGGCCTGGGACATCGTGATGTGGCTGCTGTCGATCCTGGGAACGATCGTCTCGTTGAGCGGTGTTGTCGTCGGCTGGCGCTATCTGCGCCGTTGAAGCAGTTTCGCCTCGAACGCGTCTGAGAACGATGCTGCCGGTTCGCAGCATCACCGCAGGTTCCAAGAGCTGACGAAGCTGCCGCCGCCGTGTTCTCGCCCCCATTGTCATTCAGGGAGACAGCGGGGCGGCGTTACGGTGGGCAAGTTCCCCGGGGTTCCCTGTGATCGTCCGACGTCTTCAGCAATCTGACTCCCGTCATTCTGTTTCGCGCCGCGCGCTGCTCGGCGGATTTGTGTCGGCAGGAAGCGCCCTTGCGCTCGGCGGATGCACCGGTCTGGGTGCGACCGGCGCGCGCTACGACGCATCGTCGCTCTCCGCCGATCCCACGGTGCTCGTCACCACCACGCGCAAACCCGTGGGCGGCGGCCGCACCAAACCGTGGTTCGGGCCGGAGCGCGCGACGAGCATGACGGTCGCGCGGGCGAGGCTGGTGGCTCCGGACGAGAGCCGGCTTTCTCTCGCCTCGGTCGGCCTCGGCGATTGGCGTCTCGACCGGATCGAACCGGTGTCGGCTGATGCCGGCGATCTCGCCGCGCAGGCCGGCGCAGGCGACGTGCTGATCTATGTGCACGGCTTCAAGCAGACGTTCGAGACGGCGGTGCTGGATGCCGCCCATCTGTCCGACGGGATCAAGTTCCGCGGCCGGACCATGGTGTTCTCCTGGCCCTCCAAGGCGGGATTTTTCGACTATGCCTATGACCGCGACAGCGCGATGTGGTCTCGCGACGATTTCGAGCGCGTGCTCTCTGCGCTCGTGTCGGCGCCGAGCGGCGGCCGCGTGAACATCGTTGCGCACAGCATGGGAACCATGCTGACGCTCGAAAGCCTGCGCCAGCTCTACGCGCGATACGGCGAGACGGTCACGGGCAGGATCGGCGCGGTCGTGTTTGCCGCACCCGATATCGACATGGACGTGTTCTCGTCGGCGATCCAGCGCATCGGTCCGCTCGCCGGCAAGATCACCGTGATCGCCGCGACGAACGACCGCGCACTAGCGCTGTCGGGCCAGATCGCCGGCGGCATGACCCGGGTCGGCGCGGCCGAGAAGGCGGCCATCGCACGGCTCGGCGTGCGCGTCGTCGATGCCTCGCAGGAAGGCTGGGGCATCATCAACCACGATCTGTTTCTGTCGAATGCGGAAGTGCAGCGGGTAATCCGCCGCTCGATCGACGGTACGACGGCCTGAGCGAGCGGCTGTGCGGCGTCAGCCGGACACATCCCCCGACGACCTCGCCGTGGCGGCCTCGGCTTTTCGCCACCGTGCCGGCGTGATGCCCATGTGGCTCTTGAAAGCGCGCTGGAACGCCGCTTCGGATTGATAGCCGACAGCCTCCGCGACGGCGCCGGTCGAAAGTGAAGATTTTCTCAGCTCGTTCGCTGCGCGCGCCATCCGGATGTCGGTGAGGAGATCGGCGGCCGAGCGGCCGAGCTTCTCCTGGAATTGCCGCGCGAGCGTCGCGCGCGACATGCCGCACAGACGTGCCAGCTCGGGCAGCGACCATGCACGCGCCGGCTCGTTGAAGAGAGCCGCCATCGCCGGTGCGAGGCGCGGATGACCGGCGAGCGCCAGCAGACCGCGCGGCGCCTCGCCGGTGAGGCTGGCGAGCCGCAAGACCAGCGCGAACATCGCGCTCGAGAGCGCGTTCAGCATCGCGCGGCCGCCGAGACGATCGCCTGCGGACTCGCCACGCATCAGCGCAACGAGGCCGGCGAGTTGTCTTGCCGTGTCCTCGTCGCCGGCATCCACACCCGCATGCACGACGAGGCGCGGCGGGAGATAGCTGCGCAAGAGGCGGTCGTGCGGCGGCGCGATGGCGAAATGTCCGCACAACAGATCGAGCCGTTCGCCCGCGCCGGGATTTTCGCTGATGGTGAAATTGAGAACCGCGCGGTTGCGCGCCGGTAGCGGTGCGGCGCCGCTGCCGTCGTGCATGACGTGACGGGGATTGGCGGGAAGCAGCAGGATGTCACCGGCTTTGAGCAGCAGCGGCCGCCCTCCAGCCGGATCGTCCAGCATCGCCGAGCCGGCAAGCACGGCGTGATAGGGGATTTCGTTCGACGCACCCGGTCCCTGGTCGATGCGCCAGGGCGTGCCGTAGGAGCAGCGCAGATCGAGGCGCCCGCGCACGGGCATCATCTCGAACAACCGGCTCAGCCAATCCACGGCGTTCCTCCACGATCTCTATATGAGACGATTGAGCATATAATCGAGAAATACAGGCATTAATAGTATCAATTGCCGATCCTATTGTCACTCCGCAATCGTTCATCACCCGAACCAAGGAGTGCCAACAATGTCCCGTCTTTCCGTTCCCAGTTTCGACTCCGCAACCGGCACGACCGCCGAGGTCTATGGCCAGATCAAGAAGGCGATCGGCAGCGTGCCGAACACCTTTGCCGCGATCGGCGCCCATGGGCCGAACGCGCTCAAGGCCATCCTGCTCGCCGACAGCGTGCTCGCCTCGGGTTCGCTCTCCAAGCGTGACCAGGAAACCATCAAGCTCGTCATCTCCGAGGTCGCCGGTTGCGACTACTGCGTGGCCGCGCACAGCCTGCTCGGCAAGCTCGCGGGCCTGAAGCCCGAGCAGTTGAAGCAGATCCGGGATCATCAGCCGACCGGCGACGACAAGCGCGATGCGCTGATCCGCTTCGTCCGCAAGCTCGCGCAGTCCAGCGGCACCGTCAGCGAGGCGGATTTCGCCGCGATCAAGGCCGCCGGCTACACCGACGCGCAGCTCGTCGAGATCAGCCTGGCCTTCGCGACCACGGTCTTCACCAACGTCTTCAACCGCATCAACGACACCGAGATCGACTTCCCCGCGATCGCGTGAAGCGACGGCGAGTCAGATCTTGCAGGAAAGGATCACGACCATGCGTGCAATTGCCAGTACCACACACAATCCGCTTGTCCGCGCGCTGCAAAAGTCCGGCCTGCTCGCGGAGGACCTCGACTACCACGTCGTGCGAGCGTCGATGGTGATCATGTTTCTCTTCTTCGGCTACCAGAAGTGGTTTCCGTACGAGTTCGAAAGGCTGGTCCCGTTCATCGACAACGGCCCGCTGATCTGGTGGCTCTATCCCGTCTTCGGCCACGCCGGCGCCAGCTACTTCCTCGGCGTGTCCGAGTGGACCTTCGGGACGCTGCTGTTCGCCGGCTTCTGGAACAGGCCGCTCGGAATTCTCGGCGCGCTGGGCTCGACCGGCACCTTCATCGCCACGGTCACGATCATTCCGTTCATGCCGGAAGGCTGGGACGTCGCGGCCGGTGGGTTCCCCGCGATGACGGGCAACGTGCCCTTCCTGATGAAGGACGTCGTCCTGCTGGCGGTGTCGTTCTATCTGCTGAGGCAGGACGTGGTGAGGTTGATCCGGCAATAGGTTTGGGATCAACACCGGCGACAGGTCCGTTCGCTCGACGGACCTGCGTCGCTGGCGCCGCCGGAACCAGGGGCGCACACGTCACCTCTTTGAGCGCGGACAGCGTCGTCAGCCGGCCTACGCGATCAAACGCTGCACCAGTGGCGACTCGCTCGAGTACGTCAGAAGCGCCTCGTGAGTCGCCCGCGTCACTCCGACGTAGGTCAGTCGAACACATTCCTCGACCGTCTCGCCGTGGCGGCCTAGCAAGCCCAAGCCAGCAATAGCGACGCAGGGGAACTCCAACCCTTTCGCCGTGTGCATGCTCAAGAACCGCACGGCCACCCGCTTGACCGAAATTCTGTTGCGGTTGTCTTTGGCCAGATCGACCGGCACGCCGTGCTTTACGAGTTTCTGCGCGACTTGCCCGCCGATCCAGTGCTCCGGGTAAAGGCAGGCCATTTGGGACCACTCGTAGCCGGCCTTCTTCCGGTCGAGAAACCACTCGGCGACGCAGTGCGCTTCTGCGTCGATGCTCACACACCGCTGCACGGCAGGCTCCAATCCCTGCCGGCCTGCATCCTCGGGCAACAGGACGGCATGCTCATCGTCGGCGGTAACGCCGGGAGCGCCAATGACATCCGCAGCGAAGCGCTTCGCGAAGGCAACGATCTGCGCGGTGTTGCGGTAGTTGACCTTCAGCACGGTCGTTCGGCCTGACGCTTCTATGCCGAGTTGTTTCCACACCGGACGTTCACGTCCTTTGTAGATGGCCTGTATGTCGTCGTAGACGACCATCAGCGCCTTTGTGCGTGGGTTCACCATCTTGGCCGCAAGCGCGAGCCATTGCGGCTCGAAGTCGTGGGCCTCGTCGATCAGGACAGCGTCGTACTGCTCCGCTGGAATATGCCCCTGATCCACGGCTTTCATGACCTCTGCGACACTTGCAGCCAGTCGTTCTGCATAGTCCGGATAGTCCCGCTCCGACGGTGCGGCGATGCCGTAGGTCCGCAACATGCGGTAGCACCAGGAATGAAAGGTAAGGACCTGAACGCGGTCCTCGACGCCTCTGCTCTGCATGGCATCCTCAAGTCGCCCGGCGATGCCATTGGCGTAACAGAGGATGAGCACGGGCTTTGCCGCCGCACGTGCCAGATACTCGGCTCGAAAGGCAAGAATCAGGGTCTTGCCCGATCCAGCGACGCCGCGAATGATGCGATGCCCCTCTCCAAGACTGCGTGCGAACTGCTCCTGATGCAGGTCCATCACCGCAAGCGTCCGGTCCGAAGGATCGGCCGCCGGCGGATCGTCCAGAGGCAGAGCAATCTGCCGGATGCGAATCTCCGGAAAGAGCAGCGCGCGCAGTCGGTCAAACTGCGGCATCGACAGCGGCTCTCCGAGACGCGGATGAACCATGTTCCACAATCTGGATCGGAATTCTTCGGGACGTGCCCCCTCAGTCATTTCATCCTTGAATAGACAGAGATGCTCGGCCATCACCTCCTTGAGATCGGTCTGGTCGAACTGCTTGCGCGTAATGTTGGTGAAGACGACTCCAAAGCCGAACGGAACGATCGGCTTGCCCATGAAGCGGTGACCGGGCGGAAACAGCAATTGCCCGTCCCGGTCAATCGTACGCACGACCTCGAACGCGTATCTGCGTGCCTGCTCGAGAGGATTGCTTTCCCGCACCACGCCGCGACTGGTCAGCAACTCCACCTTCGTCTTGTCCGCGGAGACGATCGTCTCCAGGCGCCAGTCCTTCACCTCGAGCACGAGCAGGCCGTTCGCGGGATGAACGATGATGAAGTCCGGATGTCGGTTGAGAGGACCGACCGGGAGGTTGTGCCAGACGACAGCGTTCTCTTCGAAAAAGTCCTTCAATCGTTCCGCGAGCCGTAGTTCCCCACGGCTGTCGAAGCGCGCGAAGCCGAGACTGGGAATCAGGATCGCCATGCCGCGACCATTGCCGCGACGCTCGCTTCGCGAAGCGCATCGCGCATGTGAGACGGCGCAGACTTTCCAACCGGCGCGACAAGTTGCCTGTTGCGAAACTCGTTACCGGACAAAGCCCCCTGCATGTCGCTCGAAGCCGCCATTGTGCACCACTTGGTGGGCTACAGGTGTAGCAACGCGATCCCTCAGGCTCACATGGTCGCCTAGAGTGTGCAGGTTTTCAATGGCTTAGGATTTTGTCTGGCGCTCCCTAGGGGAATCGAACCCCTGTTTCAGCCTTGAGAGGGCCGCGTCCTAACCGCTAGACGAAGGGAGCGTGAGGGACAGGACATAGCCGCGAATTTTGCCCACGGCAAGCCTCGATCGGGTGCGAAAGTCCCGGATATTCACGATGAATGCGGTTCAGGCTTAACGGCGCGACGGCCTTGTCAGGCGCGCGCGGCCTACAAAACCGCCGGGAACACTCACGGCATCTTCAGTTTCTCGATCGCGGCGGCGCCGGCGGCAGGCTCGAACCGGAACAGGCCCGCGCCGGCGAAAGAGGCCTTGAACGGCGATGACGAGCGGATCTGCTCGCCGCTGCTGCCCGCGATGGCCTGGTTGAGCAGATCCTGCACGGGGGCGCCGCCGCGCCTTGTGCCGACGCCGAAATAATAGGTCTTGCCGGCTTCGATCGGGACTTCGATCTCGTAATCCGCCATCGCCAGCTTCATGTGGGTGGCGATCTTGACGAGGCCTGGCGGCCGGTCGATGACGAAGAACGTCCCCATCTCGACCTTTCCGGCGGACTTGCCGTCGATCAGGATCTCGGTGGAGGCGGCGAGCCCGCCCATCGCGCCCAAAATGCCCTTCTCGCGCAGGAAATAGAGCCGCGCGTTGCGCGAGCTCGTCGGCTTGGCCTTGGCCTGTGCTGCGGCTTGCTTGGCCGGTGCCGCGAGGCCAGCCTGTTTGGTGGGGGCTGCGGGCTGCTTGGCCGGCTCTGCAAGCGCCGCAAATCCAGCACAGCCGAGCGTTCCGACGACGACTATCATCGCGACGACGAGTGACTTGATATGCCCCATTCCCAGTCCCGGCCCAACTTCCCCTGCAAAAGCTAAATCAGAAGTTGCGCGGCAAGACAACGCAGAGACAATGCGGACCGGGCACGATCCCCAGATCGCGCCGCCCTTAAGGCTCGTTGGCGAATTTCAGCTTGCCGGCGGGCTTCAGGGTGTGGGCATCGAAGGTGCGGATCTCGATGACGCCGCCGACATCCAGCGTCACGACGAGGCGGTCGCCGGCCACCCCGGTCGAGACGATCCTGGCGCCCTTCGGCAGGGTGGCGGTGACGTCGCCGGCTGTCTCGACCGCCCTTCCCTCCGACTTGAAAAGGCGGTAGCCCACCGCGATCAGAACGGCGCAGCAAGCCAGCGCCGTGGTCAACCCCGCGATCAGCATCATCCGCCGCACCCGCGCAAACAGCGCGGCCTGCTCGGGGGTCGGTTCGGGAACAGCGGTATCAGACGTCGTCATGCAAAGCTCAGGTTCAGCGCAGAGGTTGGAGGTCGTGGTCGAAGGCGACGAGGGCTCGCCCCGGCTCGACCGCGTGCTGGCGGCGCGCCTGCCGGAGCTGTCGCGATCGAGGCTCAAAGCCCTGATCCTTGCGGGCGCGGTGAGCCTGAAGGCCACCGCAGTCCGCGACCCCGCTTATCATGTCGCCTCCGGCGATACGATCATAATCGACGTGCCGGAGGCCGCGCCCGCCGAGCCGAAGGGGGAGGAGATCGCTCTCGATATCGTGTTCGAGGACGACGACATCATCGTCATCAACAAGCCCAAGGGGCTGGTCGTCCACCCCGCGGCCGGGCACGAGACCGGCACGCTGGTGAACGCGCTGATCGCCCATTGCGGCGCCTCGCTGTCGGGCATCGGCGGGGTGCGCCGGCCCGGCATCGTGCACCGGCTGGACAAGGACACCACCGGGCTGATGGTGGTCGCCAAGAACGACATGGCGCATGCCTCGCTGTCGGCGCAGTTCGCCGATCACGGCCGCACCGGCGAGATGCGGCGCGGCTACATGGCCTTTGCCTGGGGCGTACCGAACCGCCATCGCGGCACCGTCGATGCGCCGATCGACCGCCATCCACATGCCCGCGAGAAGATGGCCGTGCGCCAGGGCGGCCGCGAGGCGGTGACCCATTGGGAGATCCTGGAGAGCTTTGCCGGGCGCGACGGCAAGCCGGTAGCCGCCCTGCTCGCCTGCGAGCTCGAGACCGGCCGCACCCACCAGATCCGCGTCCACCTCGCCCATATCGGCCATCCCCTGATGGGCGATGCCGTCTATGGCCCGCATTTCAAGACCAAGGCGAACCAGCTCGGGCCCGAGTCGCAGGGCGCCCTGGCCGCCCTTGGGCGGCAGGCCCTGCATGCCTATCTCCTGGTACTGGAGCACCCGAGGACTGGAGAATTACTCCACTGGGAGGCGCCCTTGCCGGAGGATTTGCTTCTCCTCCAAGGCGCTCTCAAAGCGGCGCAATGACGCAGGCCGCTTAAGAAAGGCGTTACATTACAAAAAGTTATAGCTGCCACACGGGGACGTGACGTCAGCAATCCTTCCCTTTTCGACCCCCCATGGGGTATATTGCGCCTGCGTTGGAAATGACCAACGGAACATCGCAGCCCGGCCGGCTTTGACACAGCGGTCGTCTGCCTGGCCCGCCGCTATCGGGGGCCTGAACCTTTTGGAGGGCGCACTATGGCCCGTACCGCTGCTTTGCCGGTCCTCAATGGAGAATCCGGCCTTTCTCGCTACCTCGCCGAGATCCGCAAGTTCCCGATGCTGGAACCCCAGCAGGAATACATGCTCGCCAAGCGTTGGCGTGAGCATGACGATCGCGACGCGGCGCACCAACTCGTCACCAGCCATCTCCGCCTCGTGGCCAAGATCGCCATGGGCTATCGCGGCTACGGCCTGCCGATCTCCGAGGTCGTCTCGGAAGGCAATGTCGGCCTGATGCAGGCGGTGAAGCGTTTCGAACCCGAGAAGGGGTTCCGTCTCGCCACCTACGCGATGTGGTGGATCAAGGCGTCGATTCAAGAGTACATCCTGCGTTCCTGGTCGCTCGTGAAGATGGGCACCA